>Ga0307512_10000048_pt1 | contig 128367 bp, 125 predicted proteins | sample 14_EM_MG_FD_200267 | JGI IMG/M metagenome (GOLD analysis project Ga0307512, IMG submission 200267) | Populus trichocarpa ectomycorrhiza microbial communities from riparian zone in the Pacific Northwest, United States - 14_EM | ecosystem: Host-associated > Plants > Roots > Unclassified... | reverse complement strand
AGAAAGTGGAGGAGAAAGTGGAGGAGAAGGAGGAGATAAAAGTGGGGGATTGAGAAAGGGAGACGGAGACGGAGAAACAGTAGAAAATAGTTGAAGATTGAGGGAGACGGCAATGGAGTTTGGCGTTATGCTTTTTGGGGTACCTTTATGGATATCTAAGCACTTTATTAAGTGCTCATACCCGTCATGGTCGTAGTATTAAATCATGCCGAGTGCTATCTACAAACCCCAAAATGTGCAACAGCACTTTATAAACCAGCACCTTCGCCAGTCGCTATCGGAATCACTTCCAAACCTTCCACGCCGTTTGCTGGCTCTGCCTTGAGGATTTCCGCCCCTTGCTCACCCCGACTTCCAAATTCGCCTTTCCCGGCCTTCTTTCCATCTACCTCCGGCTCAACCATATCTTCTCCCTCACTACCTCCCGATCTCACCCCTAAACTTTCATGCGCCACATCCGCCAATCCATACGATCTCTCACTCCTCCCCTCTAAAACTTCTAATACCCCATAAAACGACTCAAACCTCCACCCCAGCGCTTCCTCCTCCTCCACCCCTTCCTCGCCAGTCTCTACCAGCGCCATCCCCAACGCCTTCAATTCCACCATCCTCAGCTCCTCCAGCACCCTAACCACTCGTCTCAACGAGAAAAACGCATTCCTATGCATTGTCCCCTCTTTCAGCCCACTGACCGCCTCGGCCACCCGCTTCTCCGCCGCAAAAAGCTCATACTCCATTGCAGCATACAGCACCCGCAGCGTCCCAACATGTCCATCGAAGTTCTTCCGGATTGTTGATTCCCGCGCTACATTAGTGTGGGGAACCCCGCGTTCCCACGATGTTGGCTGACGCGGAATCGACGGGTTTTGGTAAAGGAGGTAGTCAGAGAAGCGGCGAAGGGCGCCGATGGAGAGGGAGATGGTTGTGTTGAGGGAGGTCTGGGTTTGTTGTAGGGACCGTTGCGTGGAGAGTATCTCTTGTGCGATCGTGAAGAGGGAGTCGGCGGCGGTGATCTCATCGCGAGTTCGTGCTAAACGCTGTTGGAATGTTGCTTCTGTGCGGATGTTGGCGACGAGAGTGGAGAGGGTGTGCGGAATTGGAAGGAAGTGTGTAGTGGTCGCATTCTGGAGTGTGAGGAGCGCGGTGGAGTGTCGGGTTGTGTGCGAGAGGAGGGAATGTGTAGTTTGTATGCGAGAAGCGTGCCAGGGGGTACATAGGGGATTGAGAAGACATTGAATTGGCGGTATTGCGTACGGCACAGTGGTGCGGGAGAATAGCACAAATGATATGGCGAAGAGTACCATGACCATGGCCTTGAGAGGCGTCGGTTTGAAGAAGTTATAGGTTTTGTTGATACAATTCTGTTTCTCCAGCAATGGCGAGTAGACACTCTGTAGCCGTTTACTTCTTCGGACCCCATCGCGGCTAGGAGGACGCCAGAGCATCTGAGAGGTGGGGATAGAACCCCAATCATTGTTGAAATCGCGAGTTTTACGCGGATTCGGGGTCCGAAGGTATACTTCGTCATATGAGGAGTAGCCATCTGTGCAGGGTGTTTCCTCGCGACGGTATTGGACCGAGTATGGGGTATCTTCAGAGAATGGCGTTGACTGGCGTGTATAGTCCTCTGGATCGGAGTAAGGCATACCTTGACGGTGTGGAGTTCTCTGACGGCAGTAGCTCGGAGAGGATGGCATTCCCTCCTGTCTACCCAAAGCAAAGTGACTCTCCTCCACCTCTTCTGCTTCCGGGTTGTTCGGCGACCCACAAGGCGCAACTGTAACTTTCCTCGGTGTACAAAAGTTTCCAGGGGGTGGGTCTGGAGAACAGGAAGATAACCTCGGCCAGGGAGGTAGAGGATCGTCCGAATATCGAACGTTGGAGAAGCCATAATGAGCTTCAGTCTCCAGTTGCCGATCAACAAGGAGTTGCATGTCTTCATATTCCCCCAGTACTGGTTCTGGCTTTGTGTCTTCCTCTTGGTTGGCGGATGGCAGGGAATCTGAATACGACATAGAACTATTGCTTAAGGTCGCACTGGTGAGACATGGTATTGAGAAGAGGAATGATGGGAGGCTTAGACGGGGTGGCAAATGCCGGGGGCGATTTGCGAGTGGATCAGTAGCAGCTTTTGGTTGTAGCTGTTGTCTCAAGGGTGTTTTAAGATGTTCATGAGATGCGGTGCTTTTGGTGATTGCACCTGAGGACGCTAATGGTGAGAGCATAGTCGGTGTTGGGTGGCATCAGACTCGTAGAATAAGTAGACAGGGAGCGGTGATACTTAAGGGAAGTGGGTTTAAGTGTTTCCTCTTTGTTTGGAAAAAGGCTGGGATTGTTTTGAGTATTTGGGTACCTTCTTTGTCCTGGTCGTACCTGCAAATGTGAGAGCGAGAAAAATGAGGAATGGGGTTGCAATTGTGCTTATAAATTATATCGGCCTTGGAAGAGCCTAAGTCAGCCCGTCGAGGGATGTCGAGGTAGAACAATTGGTATAGGTCGGGTATTGACCACGGAATAGTACTCTAAAAACCATAACATTGAAATCGGTACATAATCAAGCTCATCATCCGACCGCCAAAAACTGCCATACAACCTTGCAGGTGGGACATACAGCCCTAATTCGAAATACACACTATTACCTAGATGCATTCCGAGTTGAATAGTGCCATGACACCAACACGAACATCCATGCCAACCCTGCAATAACAAAGAGTCCAAGGTATTACGGTACGCGCTGCACCCTCCAGGTGAATCTTCCGACTTGCTAAGTCCAAAGTCATGGGTCAGTATGAAACTTTGATTCACCCAGCGTCCAGCACCACCCCCCAACTCGGCCCCGTTTGATATATCATATAGTAGGTGAATTAATTGGTTCGTACTGTTTGAAGGTATACCCATTCATATTGGCGCACTTATTCTGGTAACTATCACCGTTATCGTAGAGGAAGTAACCAATAAGATATAGCTGATGTTGGGCGTCAATGTATTATTTCTAGCCCCTAAATCAACGACGATCAAGCCTAGGATCCCTAGGAGGATCCAAACGGGGGTCCCTGGCGACTGATGGAAAACTCTTAGGCGGTCCCTTGTGTGCAGTTCCACCAGTTCCCTGGGCAGCAGCAGGAGGCTTCATGCTGAAAGAAACGGGTTTGTGCACCGGTTGCTGCGCTGGTGCTCCTGGTCCTCCTATCCCAAAGTTGCCTAACGGTCGTTTCCCTGGCTCTTGCTTCTGGGTCGCTCTCGGATACCTCACCGGATCGGTCCTCATCATTGCGGAATAGAACAGCTCCATAGATTCGAAATGGAACATCCGCATCTCCTCTTCCTCGTTTAACATCCGCCTCCTTTCGTCCACACCCATCTTCGCCATTATAGCAGCAAATTCGGTGGCCGTGACTTCGCGGCGACGGAGCTCTTGTAGCTCTGACGGCCCGGACGGGGTGCCTGGAAGTGCAGCCTTCAGTTGCTCGGCTGAAATGAGGACGTTTCGTCTGTGGGGAGGTAGACGTGCCAGCGCTTCCTTGGCCGCAGAAGCATTGATGGAGTCGAAGGACTCTGGACACATTCCGGCCGTAGGATTCAGGGGACTGTAGTCAAGCTGGAACGATTCGCTGTCGATACACAAGTCGTTTTCTTTGACCCACTTATGATAGTCGGCCGTGTGCCGTAGTAAGAGGCGGTGTCTGGAACATCGATTAGAGGGTCGATACTGTTGTCCGGTCGATCTGGTGTTCACCTCTGCTCATTGTGTCGCTGCTGTAGGTACTTTACTGTGTTCTCCTGTTTCGCAGTCGGTTCAAAGCTTGTCGTTCGAGGCACGGATTTTGGACTTGTATAGGCGTCAGCCGGAAGATTGGACGCGTGAAGGGAAGCTGGCTTACTCTGGGAATTCCAACAGCATCTCATCGAGAAACATGGGCTAGTAGAAAGTTTAGCAGCTTCCAATGAGAAAGGGAGCGCTCACCTACTTTTTCTAGCATTTCGTAGAACTGCTGTTCCTCTGGGCGTTTGCCCCACTGGTAACGAGGCTTCGTACCGGCCATGGTTCGTTGTTGCTGCGTGGTGGTGGTGGTGGTGGTGGAGGAGGAAAATTGGGTGGTGCGGCTCTTTGATTCTTATCGAGGGACGATAGCACGAACCTGGAACTTAAAAGAAAGCCTCGAGAAGAAGGAGAGGGACTCTAGTGCTAAGTACCTCTCTTAAGGTACCTATACCAAGATGGGTACTTGCGTGTGGATCTATCGTTCCTTTCCATTTCGGAGGAATTTACTGCTGGTTGTTAGAGGAATTCATGTGTAGTTAGATGCTGCTTGCCTTCAGCTGCTAGGAACACGATCGTTTTCAATGTAAATCGACAATTTATGATTCTGCATTGCAGTAATAGAGTACTTTAACATCCGCAGAGTATCTATCTTCGCTTCGGGATATTTAGCAGAGCAGAGCGTGCAGATACAAAAACAAACCGGGTTAATGCAGATAATTGAGAGGCGGAAAATCCATAATCGGCTGGGAGGCTAGGTCTCTATTGGCAAGCGCTGCCACTCAGCCAATCAGGAAGCCGACTCAACGACCTAAAACATGGCGCGGAAAGCAGAGGGACTTGCTAGTCAGGCGGCTGCTACGCACAAGGTGCTAACGAAGGAAGTAGAGTACTTCAGCTTAGGACATCAACCATCTTTCTGTTCCAACAATCCTCCCTCCCAACGAACGTTATAGCACACTCATCATCATCTGTCGCTTGATCTGATACTTACCTCCACCACTCCACAGATACTGTAGGTCTCTTTGTCGCTACATACCCCTCCTCCTCTTGCTGCAACTCATCGTTCCGGTGTTGCGTTCCTTGCTCCCCCTGCTTTCCTGCTCCCCGGCTCCTGCTTCAAGACCCGATCATCATCAGCTTCGTCAGCGCAACGTTGCAACACTAACTTAACCTTCCAGTCAACCAACACATCTCCATCACCTACTACCTATACCACAGTCGCCATGGTCACCCCAGAGTGGTATGTTCCCGCCTTTATCGCCTCCCCCCCACCCCACATGGCTCGGCACTGTCGGATTGCTAACTGGCGTCTAGAGTTAACTCTTTGTACCAACTAGTCCTCGGAGACATGATTCGGCGATGAACTGACCCGTCTAGATACGATTACCTTTTCAAGCTTCTCCTTATCGGAGACTCTGGTGTCGGAAAGTCTTGTCTGTTGCTTAGATTTGCGGACGACACCTACACTGAGAGCTACATCTCCACTATCGGCGTCGACTTTGTACGTTTTCTTGACGTGCTATAGCTTAAAGCGACACTTTCACTAATTAGCACTCAGAAAATCCGTACGATCGAGCTCGATGGAAAGACAGTGAAGCTCCAAATTGTATGCATCCTCCAACGCTTCCTTCTCCTAAGGTCTAATGATCTGTATTATAGTGGGACACAGCTGGACAAGAACGATTCAGGACCATTACTTCTTCCTACTACCGAGGTATAATATCTAGCCCTTCAAAAGGCATCATTATCCATGACATGGTGCTAACAAATCGCAGGTGCACATGGAATCTGTGTAGTCTTTGATGTGACTGACATGGGTATGGTTTCTTGGCTCGCGATGTAGCAGTAGCGCGTGTTGACTTGGTCAGATTCCTTCAACAATGTTAAACAATGGTTGCAAGAGATCGATCGCTACGCGACGGAGGGTGTCAACAAGCTCCTCGTGGGAAACAAGAGCGATATGGCAGACAAGAAGGTCGTCGAGTACACCGTGGCAAAGGTAAATCGCTCCAACGAACTGGAGGTTGTAAGAACCGGTTTCACTAATCAGCTGGACGATAGGAATTTGCCGACAGTCTCGGGATTCCGTTCTTGGAGACCTCAGCCAAGAATGCTACCAACGTTGAGCAGGCGTTCTTGACTATGGCGAGACAAATTAAGGTGCGGCTGACCCGGCTGTCGATCCTGAGGAGCTGAAGCTGACTGTTTTGCAGGAGCGTATGGGATCCACTGCAGTCAACAACAAACCTACTGTCCAGGTTAGCAGTGGACAGCATGTCCAGCAAGGTGCAGCTGGCGGGTGCTGTTAAACAATCATTTTGCGCGGCCTATGTTTACTACTTCCGTTTTGCCAATACGTCCTTTCAATTGATTTCAATTTGAACTTTACTGCTCTAGACAATTTTTTAGACCAGGAGCACCCTCAGTCTGCAGTATCTTCTTCACTTGGCAATTGTTTCATCACTCCCCATTCGCTGTTATCGCTAGGTTCATCTCTATGGTACCGTCGTTGTTTACAGGATGTGGATCCTTTCGGGGCTGGGATCTGGAAGGGTAATGGCGGGGAGTGATAAATTGAAGGGAACTCCAGGGTAATGGATTGAGGTCGTTGGGAGTAGTTTGGGTTGTGTATTAGGCGGTGCTCACTTGTCTCTTGGATTATGGTCTTGGATGAAGGATCAGGAGTCCTTTGTGTATGCTTTAAGTGTTCCCATGTGTTTCCTTAGTTGTGTGGTTTTTGTCATGCTTTGCTGCTTCTTTCTGGCTGGTAAGTTATAACGTTTATGTCCCACCTACCTCCCAATACGAATGTGTAGTTTCTGTGCTTGGTCGAAATCGCGAATCAAATGGAATGTGAATTATTACAACCATTCCTGTCCATACAAAGTACCCCACAACGCCTTAAAACTCCGGATAATATAACCAGCCCACACCGCAGACAAGCCCACACGCAATCCTCGCGTGCATTTATTTACCCCTTGAACTTGTTCAGAGTAGCCTTCATATTTGTTAGCAAAAAAGCTCTTTGGTGGTGTATGCGCAAACCTACTTCAGCAACCTTCTTGATATCGGTGGGAGATATGGTCGCGCTACCTCGTTGTCGCGCCTTAATACTCGATTCGCGCATTAACCTAGCTCCATATTGGTTCTCGCATTTCCTTGGGCTTAATTTCTTTAGTCGTGTCACTCACTCTTGCATAAACAGAACATAGTCAAGGTATAGAAGGATGTCGACATTCTTGCTAACGTTGAGTCCTGTATGGGCCTTGATAGTCCGCTTGAGAACGGAGCGCGGATAGGGGGAGGAGGCCGGCATGTTGCAGTGTCGGATGTTGTTGGAGCTCAAAGTTGCTTCAGTTCTGTTGTTTTGTTTGGGTATAAGGGAGATTAAGTTTAGAAAGGGCCGGGTAAGAGGCTATTCTATGCAGTAGGAGGCGCACGTCGGTTCCCCCCAAGAACAAGTAACGACTCTTCCTCCACTACATCTACCACAACCACCACAACCTTAACCTTCGCCACCCCCAAAATCCGACCCCTTCTCCTCCTATTCTCCAAAGCACAGCCCGAAATTTCCCCCTCATCGCACCTGTTCGTCGTCTACCGTTGTCCTCCTCGACTCATAAATAACCCCTTCATTTCCGTCGCATACAACGCAATCCGCACTGTTCCACGGGGTCTAAAGCCCTCGCTTGCGTCATGACCGAATTCATTGGGTGAGTTGTTAACACTACCTCCCATCATTTTCCTTTGATTTGTGCAGGGATGGGTTATTCATGTGCTGACTGCTTTCCAGAGCTCGGATCTCCTTGATCTCGAAAAGTAACATTCGGTACGCCATTACGGGGCCCTCGGCCGCCAGGAACAAGGCTAACATCGTGACTCGGTGAGATAGATATGTTGGCACTCTGCACGAGATCAATTCAGAAAATAGCACCGTCGCGCTAGAACAAGTCACTTCCCATGGAACTGAGGGAAGACGTAAGGGAGAAAACGAGATAGCGGGCTCGGAAAATGTATACGAATACATCGTCTTTCGTGGTAGTGACGTGAAGGACCTTCAAATTGAAGAACCTGCGCAAAAGAAGCCTCAGATGCCGCCGCCACAACTGGATGACCCAGCTATTTTAGGGGTAAGATGCTCTTTTAGATATGTGGTTGAATCGAGAGATGGGCACTTGGGTGCTATGAAGATATCGCGCTTGTTATCTGCCGTGGATGCTTCTGTGTCTCCAGATCCATCTTGAAATACCACAGAGTGGTTTAAGTTAAGCTAATCGGCATCTAGCAAAGCGGACGTCCATATGCGCAGCCTCCGGCGCCATTCCAACAGCAGCAGCAGCCCCCACCAATGGGTGTCCCGCCATACTATTACCCCCATCCGCAGCAGCAAAGAAGCTTTGGACCGAGTCCTTACCAAACTGCCGGAATGTTTGGAGCGTACCCACCGCCTCCTGGTGGCCAGCCTCCAATGGGAATGCCAGTCCCGGGAATGCCACCGCAGCAACAACAGCAGCAGTCCCCTCAGCAGCCATCTCAGCAGCCACCTCAGCAGCCACAACAGAACCAGCAGGCTCCACAGCCACCTCAGCAGCACCAACAACCTCAAAAAGCTCCACAGCTGCCGCAACAACCGCCACCTACTGGTCCCCAAAACAGAGCCCCTCCACAGGCTCCTATTGGTCCTTCCGCCAATCGTCAGGTCCCGGGTCCTGCCAGCCGTCAGCCGCAAGGAATTGTACCACCGGCTCAGGCCCCGAAATCACAGGAACAACCATCCGCACCTATCGCTAACGGACCAGCACCGGTGCAGCAACAGCAGAAGGTAGAGAGTGTTAGCGCCCAGTCTAAGCCGACCGAGCAAAGTAGCGTAGCGGCATCCAGTGCTGTTACACAGACCCCGTCGAAGGCGCCTACTGGACCCAAGGCCCGTGGAGGTATCGTTCCGGCGCTTCCACTCACCTCGCCGGCTAGGACTGTAGTTGTTCCAGCAACTCCAGCGAATAACGTTGTTCCTCCTATTCCAACCGTTAAGGATGATGCGACTGTGAGTGCCAGCGCCGCAAGTGCTGCCGTCAAGGATCTCGCCGACAAGGTCAATCGATTGGCCGTGAGCGCTGGAAGCGCTGCAACAAAGTCCAACGCAAATGCAAATGCAAATGCCAATAGACCAGCAGAAGCAGTACCACCAACCACTGCACCACCAGCAGCAACAGCGACAGCGACAACGAATCAACAGTTTCGCCCTCGCCAACCAGGTAACGGCAACTTTATTGCCAACCGTGGTAGCCGTGGAGGTTACCGTGGTGGATTCAACAACCAGAATCGCAAGGTCGAGGTTCCATCCACTGACTACGACTTCCAATATAACAATGATAAGTTTAATAAACAAGATCTTGTTAAGGAAGCAATTGCATCTGGTGAGGAGAATGTCCCGCACGTCACCGTTCCCGCATTGGTGGAGCACAGTACTAATGGCGATGGCACTGCCGACGTTGTGATCCCTCCTGCACCCAAGGAAAGCTTCTATAACCGTAAGTCCGGCTTCTTCGACAACATCTCGTGCGAGAACAAGGAAAGAGCCGAAGCGGTCCCCGGAGAAAGGAGAGGAGGCGCACAGTTCCGCAGCGAGGAGCAGAAGAAGAACTTGGAAACCTTCGGCCAGGGAAGTGTCGACGGCGGATACTCCGGATATAGGGGTGGTGGATGGAGGGGTAGGGGAAGGGGACGAGGCGGATTTAGAGGGCGTGGCGGCTTCTCGTACGGACGCGAGAACGGCTATAGGCCCCGGCAGCAGGCGCAAACGGGTACAGCGGGGAATTAGGAATTGTCACTGGGAGGGTTTGCGAGGCAGCAGCGTGGAACGGAGTTCGTATCTGGAGAACAGAGGGATGAGGCGATCATTTACAGATTCAAAGGAAGTGGGCGTTAATAAGGAGTATTATTGAAAGATGAAGATTGAAAGATGAAGATGGAAAGGGAAACAGGCGGGGTGAATCGGGCGGAGAATTAGTGGTGTGCACACAGTAGGGCGGGGAATAGCGGGAGGGGAGGATGGTAATCATGATTTTTTCCTTTTCCTTTCCTCTCACTCTCTGCTCTTTTGCTTCTATACGTTAGTTGCGCGCTTGTTTTTGTTTTGCTTTTTTTTCCCTCCAAAAACCTTGGGAGTACGCGGTCGGTGTGTTGTGGTTTTCTTCTGGAGTATGCGAAGGTGTAACTCTGATCAACTCTTGTTTTATGTTTTTGTGTTATGATAGTTGCACAGCTCGTTCTACTGGATTTTTGCGGGCAATAAGGTGTGGCGCGTTGTACGTGAGGCGGAATGTGTGAGTAGGAGTAAGGTGATGATATGATATGATAGTACGAGGAGGATGGTAGGATGGATTGTAGTAGGATAAATGGGAATGGATGTGTTTGTGATGAAGGGGAATGTACGCACAATATGGTCCAAGGCAGCATGGCTCCCCGAAACCGCGGACGGATGTAGGGGAATTGATAGATCTGGCAAAGCTCGAGACGAAATGTCTTGGGTATGATATGAATGGATGGAACAGCCTCGAGTCCGCTCCCACCACAGCCGCATTTTAATAGACAGCCGGCGGCCCGTTATGACCCATGACATCCTTCTCTTCCCTCCTAACATAGCACCACGATCAAACAGCTCCACAGACTGCAGGTTATATACTATTCTACCCATTTCTCGCTTTACGAAGCTACTCTTTCACCACTATGCTAAACAGGCTTTTTGCACACAGGTCGCTGCAAAGATCATTCAGAACGTTCATGGGTGCTTTATGTACTAGCTATGAACGCCGCAGTGCAAGAACTGATCTAAATGCTATTAATGCTATGTAGCAGGCCCCAAAACCCACGCGGACATCGCAGGTGGCCAGGCAGACGAGTGAAGAAAGTGAGCGAACCCGTGCTAGTTTCACATCACGCAACCCCCGACGCATTCCCAGGCTCCCACCCCACACAGTCATACCTATCGGTCCTGATGACAGGATAAGGGAGTCAACACACAAAGAACCCATTTGGGTTATACAGCTAAAGTCTGAAGGTCATTCCTTTTGTAAAATGCAACAGAAAACTAGAGTAGGCAAAACTGCCATTCATTTCATTGTCAATGACTGGAACACAATCATCAATGTATGGTCTATGCAGAAAGCACACTTCAGAAAAGTAATGCAGGACCCTAAACAATGACCTCATGACTGTGAGGAAGTTATTGTTGTCACAACAGTTGTGGGAGGAGTAGTTGTGAGAGTGTATTTACCAGTGGATAGATGGCATGCCTAAGAGGGTCTGTACCCTGTTTCACAACAATGGTGGTCCTACATGATGGTAGAGCATCTTATATATTATACTACTTGTTATTTCATTCTTAATAAAATTGACCTGTGTTGTGTTGAGGAATCGGCTTTCAAACGTTGCCCGTGAGTCGCGAAAATGCCAAGCGTTCGCTCACTTTCTTCACTCGTCTGGCAGGAGGAAGGCGAGTAAGTCTAAATGATTGTGAGCGTCGATAACACAAACGAAAGACGTTCTTCTCTACCATTGGTATGGGTGGAGGAATTCTTAACATGAGAGTTGTTTCATTTGCTGAGCGCCTTCCGGAGGGTATCCAAGGTTTCGTCACCATGTCTGTGGGTGATGTTGGTATAGTACATAACTTTACCTAGTGCTACACACGAGACAAATTAGATCAAAACCCAGCCTTAGGATAAGGTTATGAGACTGACAAGAAGATATCTCAAGTCAGTTAGTTGGTTTCTTCCCGGAAATGCTCGATGCCTCACGACCCAAGTAACAGAGAAGCCAGCAGATGAAAATTTCACATTAATATTCTAGTTCCAACCCTCCATTATTCACCATCCCATTTGTAAGATCATATTTGTTGAACTCATCGAACCTACAAGAAGCAATCTATCAACCCAGCTGGTTGAGTATGGTGCTAGAAACATCGGTACCTTTGTCAAAGATACAGATTCGAAACCTACAGCGCTCAGTTGATGCAATAAACACCAACACCCCAGGCTAGAAATCTACGGCTATCACTTTTTGTTTGTTCTTCCTTCCCCTCCTCGTCATATAATAGTTGCAAGACCTCGAGCGAGACCCTACCAGTCTCGAGTCGATTTATGTGTCACCGTTTGCTGATCGCCGTCAATAGCATTCACAATCGGTCTCCAGAAGGAGTGCTACCCCGAGTATCCTAATGTTACAGTTCGTACGATAGAGTCAGCTCTAAACTTACCCAGCTTGGGTTCGCGATAGAGTATCGGGCGGGCCGTTGAAAATCTTTGATTTGCGTTATCGGAGCCCAGGTTTTCTGATAAACAAGAACTGGTATCTAGCTTAGTTAGCAGCGCATGGTGTTAAAATGTTATAAACGCCAGCAAGCCGGGTGTTATAAACACAAGGTACTAAAAACATCTGGGTTCGAAACTCAGTGCATGGTGCTTTAAACGCTAGGTGCTGTAAGCACCAAGGTTGGAAACCTATACTGCTCATTCTTTTGCTGCCTGCCCGAGCAGTCGTCCATTCTCCCGTGTATCTATCTGTAAGGTTGGGGTGCGTACGAGTTCAAAAATTCAGAGCCGAAGAGTCTATTGGGATTTAGCCCATAGATGTTGAACAGAAGATGACAGACTCAGGCTTTCTAATAAATAAGAACTGATGTCTAGCTTAACTGGTGCAATAAACACCAAGTTCTACAAACACCTGAGTTCGAAACCCAATGTACGGTACTTTAAATGCCAGTGCATGGTACTTTAAATGTCAGGCGCTATAAACGCCAGGTGCTACAAACACCAAGATCCGAAACCTTTTGCACTCTTTAAACCCTTGTCAGTGCCTATTATTTCGTGCCCGAATCAGTTGATATCTTCCGATTTGATCTATTCCCAGTACGACAGATAAAGAGAGTAAAAGAATAAGCGCTACTGGTTTCAAGCCTTAGTGTTTACATCACGGTATTTATTGCACCATGCACTATCAGCCAAATTAGGCATCAGCCCTTGTTTATTGGAAGGCCCGGAACTGAATAGTCAAAGGTTTCGAGCAATCTGTCCTTCAGTTCACTGGTAGCGAGTGATGATAAGAGAGGAAATCTACAGCAATTCGCTCCATAATTAACTGCGTTTACAGCTACTATTGCATTGGCCGGACGGATTGGTTAAAACGTTGTTTTGCATTGGATATCGGAGTCCGGGTTCTCCCAATAAACAAGAACTAATGTCTAGCTCAGTGTAGTGCTATAAATACCAGGTACTACAAATACCCAGGTTCGAAACCCAGCGCACAGTATTCCAAATATCAAACGCTATAAACGCCAGCTGCAGGTGCTGTAAACACTAGAGTTTGAAAGCCGTACTGCTCATTATTTTGCTGCCGTGCCTACTCATTCGTCCACGTATCTATCAATAGGGCTAGAGTGCATGCGGCGACCAAACAGGTTCACAAATTCAGAGCTGAGGGTAGGTGCTTGGTATGAAGGTACAGATCCTTGACCTCTACAGTTTTACTTAGATCTGTGAGGTTTATGGAGCCCGCCTTGATAGCTGTTCCGACAGAAAGTAAAAGAAGGGTACAACAGGTTATATTTCGAACCTTGGCGTTTACAGCACCTGCGTTAACTTTATAGCGCCTGGTATTTTGAGTACCGATGTATCTGGTAGGCGTTTATAACACCATGTGCAGCCAGATAAGCTAGGGTTTAATTCTTGTTTATTGGAAAGCTCGGATCCTGAATATGCAAAGGTTTCCATAGCTAGCAACCCGTCCGGTGGCGGGTGATGATCAGAGAAAAAAATGTACCTCTGTATGTCTAAAGGAAAGACAGATGAAGCACAGCAGCACAAGAGAGCTTACTTGGTAGAGAGATTACCTAGTCTGCAGTAGATGGAGAAAATTTGTCTCACAATCACCTCTCGCTCAAAAATGGTATGCACGCCCATGACCTTATTCTCACACCCGTATCCAGTTACTACTACCCTGGCGCGGGTACCATTGAACTGATTGGACGGATCGTTAGAGCCCTGTCCTGCATTATTGGGGTTCAAGGCTTTCGAATCATAAACAAGAATTGATGTCTACTAGAGCTCAGCATTACAAAAACCAGGTGTAGTAAACACCCTGGATTCGAAACCAAGTGACGGTACGTTAAATACCAGGTGCTATAAACGCCAGCCAGGTGCTGTAAACACCAAGGTTCGAAACCTTTTGCACTTTTTATTTTGTCTGCCATTCCGGAACAGTTCATTCTCTCATGCATATATCTGTAGGGTTGCCGTCCAAACAGGTTCCCGAATTCAGAGTTGAAGTCGCCTGGTAGATGCTCGGTTAGGTTCTTGACTTGGATTGGATCGGTGGGATCTTTGGCATCGTAAGGCGGGCACTGAGTATTCCTTTACACATACTAGCGTCACGGCTGTGGTATTCATATAATATACTGCAATAAAATCGTAGATATATGCGGGACAGCTGAGGGATTCAGGCGAATCGCGACGAGCCCGGGCCTGTGCAGGCCAGTCGCCATTCGCCCGATATACGACAAGCCCAGTCCATTCGTATTAATATGATGAATCCGGGTCAATCAATCACTCGGTTCAAAAAATTGTATATATCTACCTGCGCATATATAAATGGTCAGCGATGAGTGATTCTGGATGATCGCTGAACTGATCGCGGCTGGGGCTCTTTTTCATATGTCGCGCACACTCTTTCTCTTATTTTGATAAACAAGAATCACTGCCTAGATTAACTAGTGCTGTAAATGCCAACCAGGTGCTGTAAATACCAAAGTTTGAAACATAAGGTTGACGTTGTAAACATCAAGTTTCACAGGTGCTATAAACATTAAAATAAGTTCACAAAGTGCTGTAAACACTGAGGTTTGAAATCTGTGGAGCCTATTCTTTTGCTCTCCTTTGTCCGTTGTGAAATAACTGCTCGTTCCCATAGGCAAGAGGTGGCGTATAGCTGGAAGCAGCTACATGCGGAGGAGCACGAAGACAAAGCCGAAAGAAGTTAAGATACTATAGTCATGACCTAGACAAAAGCGAACAAAAGAAACAACTACAGGTTTCAAACCTTCGCGATTATAGCACCTGGCTTTTAGAGCACCTGTATTTCAAGTACCGTGGGTTTCAAACTTAGGAAGTTTACCGCACATCCTGAACTAGACATCAGTTCTTGTTTATTGGTATGTTTGTCCCTAATCATAGGGGAGGCGATTCGTTTAGTCGGTTCAATAGCGTAGGATATCAAGAGCAGCAGTAACCCGTAGATGCTTGGTGTAGATTCTTGATTTCTTCTCGGATCTTAGGAATTTTGGAACCCCGAATCCAGAGCTTTCTTACACCCGCTCATGTGTGGCAGATCCTCTGGCGGGAACTAAGTTCAGCAACGCGAAGTCTTCACACCAACGTCACGAGAGAAATCTGCTCATGACTGACCTCAACTTCACATAATCCAGTGGATAGTACTGCCATAGCGTTTAATAACATATCCCAAACCCCGAAAGCCTGAATATTCATATCTTCGATAGTTAGTATTGCTCAGGTTTGCATCTATATCTTGCCACGGGATCTAACTTCTACACGCTGAAGGATACATTAAGTACACATTCATATATATAGGTATGAATAACTGTTCCAGGGACAACAGACAAAAGAGAAAGATACAAGTTTCGAATCTTGGTGTTTACAACACCTGCGTTTATATTGTCTGCCATTTAGAGTACCATGTACTGCTAACTAAGCAAGGTATCAGTTATTGTTCATTGTAAGGTTCGAGCCCTAGCCATGGAAACGGCGATCCATCCAGCTAGTTCAGCGGCCTAGAGTAAGACCCCGATACGTAATTGCTTAGTGCAAGTTCTTGACTTTTACTTAGATCTGTGGAATGTTTCGAGCTTAGGAATTTTGGAGCTGGCTTCGCAGCGAAAATTCTAGGTATTATAGGACATATTCCTACATAGCGGAATGAGTAACGATTCCAGCAATAGCGGACAAAAGAGCAGAAGAATGTGCGGTACAAGTTTCGAACCTTTGGTGTTTGCAGCGTCTGGCGTTTATAGCGTCTGGCATCTAAAGTGCGCTGGGATTCGAACCCTGATGTTTATATCATGAACTGCCAGCTAAGCTAAGCATCAGCTCTTGTTCATTGAAAAGTTCGAGCCCTCAACATGCAAGACTAGTCCGTCCCGGTATTGGGCTAGAAGGGAAAATGTTCTTTCTAAAAGAATGAGAGATAGACCACAGTAGTGAGTGTGTAGGCTGTGGGGCGAGATACAATGAAGGGAAAGAATCATAAGGAAGTCTACAACAATTTGTTCCACAACCACCACACCAGTACTTAAAATAGCCAGTCAATCTCAATGTTTTCTTTCACCTCTGTTTCCGGTAGTGTACTACTGCCCTACCTAAGTATTTCTCTTCACACAATTGTACCCACAAGGACTCAAGGAGATGTGGGTAGTGTGGAGTCTCCGGGCTGGTGGTTAGGAAAATGTAGCTAAGCCACAGCTGCAAGCAGCCGGGTGTTATATGATCACAACTACGCTCGCAGAACGCCCCGCCAAATTTTCTACGGAGTATCGGCTCGGACTGCACTACTTCGGCTCGAACTGCAGCTGGCAATTATGGACAGCACTGAGAAAGGGGCGATGCACCCCTCTTGACCGCCAAGTTTTGTCACAACAAATCGTGACTGATATCCGGATTCCCTAATGGTAGTATTCAAAGTTTTTATTTCGGGGGGTATTGGCATTCAGGGAGGCGACCGGTTCTACGGAGCTACGGCATTATGGATGGCCAGTTGTGCCGCAGTCATGATTCGCTATACCAATTTCGGAGCGATCACCGAAAATTGGAAACGAGCTGAAAAGACAAGATGGGCGAAAGTAGGAGGGGGCGGATGGCAAGTAAACGGCGGTGAAGAGGAAGCTTACTTATATTTATACACCTTCGCTAGAATAATTTTGTTAGTAGAAAAGGCTAGCTAGCTATGTTGGATTTTGGTACCTGCGAGAAATGATTTCGGACTCTATGTAAGTGTGGCGAGAGAGCTTTGTGATGGCAAAGGCAGAACTTGAGATAATTCTCCAGTGTGGATCTTCCGTTTGCTCTGCTCGCTCTCGCTCTCAACCGCACAAACCTAGTATACGTATAGCCGCAGTCTTACTTCACCCCTACATGTACAGCCTGACGCGAGTATCGATAGAACGGGAAACTCCTATATATAATCTTCCATATGCCGCTGATATAAAAGTTCTTATATGCCGTTGATAGACAAGTCCTTATATGCCGTCGATAGAAATAACATAATTCTTCTTACTAGAGTATTTTTGCCACCTACGAATTTGAACTTTCTGTTGTACGTCTTGGATCTTGGCGTAGGCTGATACAGTATCTCATGACAGAGCCTCACCATTCACTGATGCAATTTGCACTACTGCACCCTACTGCAGGCCAAGATCCTAGCAGGATGGCAGGAATACTCTACTCCAATGATTGTATTGATCCGAGCCAACTCTCCCGCACCCGTAGGAACGGGTCGTATTCCTCATAAGTATCAAATATGTTTATCGGTACACGACTTGGAGTGTCAAATGTCGTTGGTCTGTTGGTCTTTCACCGCACAATTTACTCTTGTGGGTATGTTCATGTTCAACACGTATTAAGCGGGAGGGGATGTAACCTATATCGCCTCTTATTTCTACGGGAAACTCTCCCGTTATGTATAGAAAGACCTGTCAAATAGGCCCTCAGCGAACGCAACTGTGCACGGAGCTCTTCTAAAGAGCATGTAGAAGAAGAAATGTAATGTGTGCCAGCCCATCTACGGAAACGGACGGCTCGGGCAGTCCGCACATCCGTCCATGATATCCACGGATAGTCGGGCTCTGTACACTTGCGCTGCCTTAAGCATCTCAATTCGTGGAAACATCCGTCCCAAGTTGGCATTTATGCGGGGTAACATCGTTGTGACAGACTAACATCCCTTTTGCCTTAACTGTAACATCATTCTTCAATAACCACCGGTTTCACCTCCCACCACCATTTTACTCCACAAGAGTTGCTAGTGGGACGGATCATTCGTGGATCTCCTGGATACCCTCGAACCATTCGGGTTCCGTTTGGGAGCTGGGGTCATCCAGACTGCCCAGATGAAGTGGAACACATGTTAGAGGATGGCACTGAGCCCACGTTTAAAAACGTAGCTGGTTGGGGAATAATTTCCCATGTTATACCGAATTACCTTGGGCAGCGAGCGAGAACCATGGCACTGGAATTTGCCGTCGGGCAATCCTTAATCCACATGTCAATAAGTCCGCGCGTAGGGTTGCTGTCAGATTGAAACACACAGCTAATACAAAATCGGCACAGCATATGCTTCAGCCTGGGTCACAGAGGTGGAGTAATAATGGGGGGGCTTGATTGGGTCGCTTCCATGCAACCCCAAATTCACTGGTTTCAATAAGGCATTCAGTATCCAGAATACCGGAACCGAATTCGCTTCTACTAGTCGTGTGCGGGCCGTTGTAGGAACCGTTATGTATAGCTCGTATCCGCTGCCACAGCTTCTCTCTTCGATGCGCGACTCTCTTGGGATCGATGTCTACTTATCCTCACGACCATGGCCAGGTACCGACACTGGGCCCTCTGATACGGCACGTGGAGTTGTCATTCCTTGCGGTTACAGCTCTCGTCATATGCGGAAGATTTTATGCCCGGGCGAGGATTGTGTATAGTATTGGGGCTGATGATTGGTGCATTCTCTTCGCCTGCGTATGTTTCGAGACCTGCCTGTGTTGGAATCATTCTTGTTGACCACTTCGCTCAGTTCGGTCTGTTCAGCACGATAGGCGTTCACATCAACATGACATACTACGGGATGGGTAAACACTCCAGAGACCAAATACCCGAGCAAACTCCTACAAGATCCCTTAATGGAGGCGTGGCACGACTCCTCTACATGCCTACTAGCGCCCTGATCCGTATTTCAACACTGTTATTTGTACGACGATTATCCCCACACCGCTTCGTCCACTACTCAACCCTTGTCCTCATTCTCGTTTGCATCATCGCTGCCATCACTCTGTGCGGCTTACTGTTATTCCGCTGCAGACCCATGCGCGCCTTTTTTATGGCACCCTATCCACCCAACACACGATGCTACGGGAGTGAACCCGCCATCAACTATTCCATTCCTATAGTGAGCGTGGTCCTCGACTTTATGGTCTGGCTGGTGCCGGTGGTGACGGTGTATCGCATGACGTCTCTGAGATGGCAGAAAAAGCTGGTTCCAATCGGGGTGCTTGGGCTGGGGTTACTCGCCTCAATCGCGGCTGCGTTCGAGGTGGGGGTAGTGAAGTTATTTTTCAAGGACCGGCCGTGGGGAGGCGGGTGGATGAGCCTTTGGGTGTGGTAGGTCTACTCCGTACGAGAGGGGGATAACGCAGAGCTTCTGACATGAAATTCGCTAAAGCGTAGAACTGGCGATGGGGATTATTGCGGCGAGCGCGCCGTCGCTCTACCCATTGTTTAAAATGGCTGTGGAACGCTCCCGACAGGTTGCGAGTGTGAAGTTCTGGAGCTCGAGTGGTAATACTCTAGAGCTCTCGAGGGAGGAGAGAATACGAACGGAGGGATTGGAATTGCCGGTTTTACGAGGATCAGCGATGCAAAAATTCGAAGGCAGCGAGGAGGCACTCAATACAATCGACGAACAGACCGTACACCATGGCGATTGTTGATTGGCAATGTCAGTACTCGTACTGGGGTTTGGAGAAGTAATAGCATAGACCACTACCATGTATTTCCTCATAATAGCAACTGCGGAGAGGTAATTCAAAGGTGAATATGCCGTTTATTCTCCACCCCCAGTACCAAGTACGTCAAGGTTCTACGAATTCGAACTACTCCCGACATTCTCTTCAGCGCAAAGGCGACGATGTTGGCGATGTTGGCGACGTGGAGTATTAGCAGGCGGGCAACACGGAAGCGGGCACATGTATATGCCATTTTGAGTGGTTTTGGAGGGCGGCAAGATGGCGGCAGTGCACGGTGAAGGATTGGCGAGCTATGAGTGGGAATGCAAGATCAATTTACCAGCCGAATCACCAACTCGACAAAGCGCAAACGCCCATAGGCAAGAGCGGATTACTAGGAATGATTTTCCTTATTTGTCTATGTGTAGCTTGTTACAAAGTTTTGCAAGTAAACACGGCTCAAGCCGCTGATATGTCGTACTTGGTCTTCGTTCGTTTCGAAGAGACTGCTCTTTTCGCTATGTTTATACGCCTCCATCTGTACGTGAAATGAAATCTGCAGCCCTTTCACTCTCTTCGCTCAATATGCCTGAAAACGATCCCGCCCCCGTCTCTGAAAGCAAACTAACTATAGTTATAATTATCTGTATATATCATTCCCATTAAGTAAGTACCTTGTATGTTCGTCCACTCGATAATAATGCCTTTTCGCGTGATAGGAAAGTTAAGCTTGTCGAATCAGGGTCCAGTGACGAATATCAAAGGTTTATTTTCCCAGTGAGAGCAAAAGCGAAAAAAAGCACTAGCGAGCACGAGGGTCCGGTACTAATATGAAAACGGCCGCATGGAAAGACCGTGGGACCTAATGTTGGGTGAGTCCAAGCCTTTTCTCATGATCAGCTCCGCGGTGCATTCAGCGCCAACGTTATTCGCACAGATACCGTTAACTGTCTGCTGCAAACTGGACCCTGACCTCACTAATCCTTATTTTCTGCTGCACGAACGGATGTTATTATTCACCGCCGAAACCGTTGGAACTTACAAGCGGAAATTCCCAGCGCCTCTACTCCCCCGTTTCCAGCTGTATCGTCAGCAGACACGCCACAAAGTCGCAATTATGTACCGTATATAACTCGGCAATAAGGACGGGGCCGAATTTATTGGGCAAGAGAGACCTCGGCGAGGGTGGGGTATGTATAATTGTGGGCGCCCCGGATTTAAATCTTATGGAAAATTAACGCCGGCTTTTTCCTATTGCCGGTATCACCGGATATCTAAAATGCCACAATCCCTTCCATCGCGAGGATGCATAGAATCGGGAGTTCGAATATGCAAAAGCAAATCCGTGTTCAACGTAACCTTAAGGACGTGAAAATAAGGTACAGCACTAGCATGCGTAGGCCACACTTAGCTCACGCACGAGGGCCCGTGGCATAGTCACTTCGCCACAAGTGTGGCAGAGTGCCTTATTATCAAGAATTTACGTTCAGAATTGAATTTGACTTGAATTCGATGCTGGTATCATATCGATCTTGTGGAGGAATGGATAGGCACTCTAACACTCATTGTAGTTCGGTTTTGGCAGCGTGTTTACAAACCTTGACGTTCGTCATAGTAGTTACTCTGATCGAGACCAGGGATTCAGAATCATAACGTGCAAGTTAGCTGAAACCGCAAGGATAATCCCCATGTTGAGCAAGTCTCAGCCATTCTTGTTCCCTAGTTCCCCAGAGCCTTATGTCTTTCGCGTGGCAAATTGCAGAGATTAGGATGGAGGCAAGTTATCTCGGTAGAGTAGTCGGGACGGCCCGTCTCTCGTGAGATATAAGGCAAATTGACCCGTATCATTTCCTGGCATGGGATCTCCATGGGTAATTGTAAACTCACGTACTGGGATCGATTAGCGTTCTCCCATTCCTTTGGGACTCTGGGGTATAAAGCCGGTGAATCCCCGAACCAAACCCACATGCACCCGATGAGAGGCAAAGGCCGCCATTTTTATCTCTGCATTACCACTCTGGCTGTTTCGGCAGTGTTACTTCGGAACCCAGCTTCAATACCGATTAGACTGCTCATAATGTTGTGAATGTGAGATAAATCCCTAAATGTCTGGTCGACGTTTACAAGCTCTCTATGGCCTATTGCCGACTAGCTTCAAACGTTAATAGAATCGATTCCATCTATGGACAATAATAATACAAATGAACAAGCGGGCCTCCTTTTTTCCCAACAGTTGTAGCAAAATTCCGAAAAATTGACCATGCCATGGGTTCCTCGTGCGCTCCATATGAAAAAACTCCCCAGCTTACCAAGTGTACCGTCGCAACTGAGGAAGAGTATTCACCGTATGCTCTTAGACGCTATACACCCGGTCCAATATCTTCTGCCTTTTGAGTGGCAAAGCATTGGAAAGTGGGTGATTGCAGTATTAACGCGTGGGTATATCTTGTACCTCGCGGGGCGCTACGTGAAATTTCATTCTCGAGTTCGTAAAGAGATCAAAACCCATAACCACAAGGTTTCAGCCTGTGATATTGGTGTTTACAGCACTGATTGAGTTTATAGCCCAGGACGTCGGTGTTTATAGCACCATGACCAGTCAACTATACTAAGGAAATACTGCTTGTGATTCGATGGTCTTCACGAAGACCATGCAAAGTTCATAGACACTCGCGTCGGGGCTGTCATACCCGGACAAGTAGATTTCCGACTGTTCACTCAATTAGTGATACTGAAGGGAAAAACTATACCTTCAGCATGTCTAAACGAGCAAAAGAATGGGGTACAGATTTCGAACCTTGGTGTTTACAACACCTGGCGTTTATAGCACCATAGTCTACCAGCTAGGGTAGGCATCAGCCCTTAATTATTAAAGGATTCAAGTCGTAATGTTGGAAAACATGGTAGCAAGACACAAGAAACCTTTAACTGGTAGAGCGGGCACGCAATCAAATGAAAGGTCAACCATCGCTTACTGGTACTAAAATGCGGTATATCCACGGTCTTATGTGCCTTCACTCCCGTTTCTTGACGCGAGTATCTGGGTAGAAAATGAATAGTGCGTATTCAGATGATCTGCATTAGAACTGGAGGAGGCTGTCCAGGATTATCTGGTGCGAATCTTTGAGGATAAAGGATTGATATGTTAACCTCGGACGTTGCGAAGACTGCATTCACTTCAAAGAGGCTATGCTTTTTTGCCATAGTATTTGCTTTGCACTGTAATGGCTAAAATCATCGAGTGAATAACAAGGTATCTCTTAGATTAGTAGGCTGAGCACGGTGCTTGAAACACCAGGATGCAGGTTCGAAACTTGCAGTGCCAAATTAGTGCTACAAACGCTCAACTTCCTTTTGTTTTAACATTATGTGCAAGATGGTCTATGCTTCTAACAAGCCGCCTACGCATAACAAAACAGAAAAAAGCGATAACTGCAGGTTTAGAGCCTGAGACCTCAGTGTATACTACACCAATTGAGCATTGCAGGTTTCGAACCTGCTTGGTGGTTTTTGTAGCACCGTGCTTAGCTGGGTATGCTAACTGTTCATTCCATAGCTTCATGGAAGTAAATCTAGAGTAATCTATTTCGAAAATCGAGTGACCATATCGGGGATAGGTGTGATCCTTTTGGACAAATTCTAGCGTGGTGAAAAGGTGACCACTTGGAACTGCTTCTGTTAAGGTCGTCTCAAAAGTCACACTCGAGTTTATACAGATTTCATCGGAACCCGTTGCGGATCGATAATTGATGCCGTAACCGTACTTCAGTCCGCCGCCATTTTTCTCTTGGTCCGTCTGGGCAACTGTGGTAACGCAAGACGACCACTTAAAATGTTGCCAACTACCCTTTCTCCGGCTATCGGTACAATAAAGCGCTTAGCACTGGAAGCACTAGAGTACTCTAATTGCCTGACTGCTATTACTTATTCCGCGCTTAGGCGTCATCGCATGACGATGATGTCTCTATCAATCCCTACGAAGCTGTGCGAAGCTCAGAACTGCGATGAAATCTCACTCGCACCACGTCATCATGCATGCACATTATAGCCGACATCGAGACCCGGCGCTTCCGTTCGCTACGGGGTTCCGACTCAGCATGTAAAGTACATCCATTGTGAACCAACTGCTTGTTATACTAGAGATAGAGCTACTATGGTTGATATCAAGCCCTCCTCTCTACATCCTGCTCCTCCTCCAATCTCTTCCGTGTGCAGTAGATTTGCAACGTGTAAGGGGCTCATGCGGGCATGCACCAGCGGCAACCCGCATTCGAAACGATTGGCGGTGTCCGGGGGCGGCGGGAAGCAGGAAAGCGAAACCAATAAGTGACGTGTGTAACCCCGGATTTTCAATTGACCCGTTCATGCATTGTATTGCGGAACCCCGGCCCTCACCAACGAGTATAACACCGCGATGGAAAACGCATGCTCCAACACTACATCATGAACCTCCATCTCCTCACCTCCTCAAAGCTTCTTTACAGCGTCCCAATCCTCGCGTCAGTATTTCCTCTCCCCATAAAGAACCTCAGCGCAGTCTTAACCTCCCCACAGAGCAAGCGCATATTTCTACAACTCCAACATGATGAAGATCTCCGCCATCCGCGCCGCCAACGCCGCCTTCACCGCAAAACAAGTCACCAACCCAGTCGCAGTCTTTGTCGGCGGCTCCTCGGGCATCGGCGAGGCAGCAATGCGCGCCTTCACCACCGCAACCGTCGCACCAACAATATACTTCATCGGGCGCAACAGCGACGCCGCAACCTCCATCACCGCCTCCCTGCAATCCCTCAACCCCGCCGCAAAAATCAAATTCATCCAGTCCGACCTCTCGCTGCTAAATAACGCCTTCACCACCGCTTCCACAATCCGCGATGCTGAAAAATCTGTCAACCTCCTCTTCATTTCCGCTGGGTACATGACGCTTGCCGGCCGCTGTCCCACCTCGGAGGGGCTCGAAAAGAAGTTGGTGATAAACTACTACTCCCGCCTCCTATTCGCGGCCATGCTCCTCCCCGCACTCAAGGAAGGCGCCAAACGCCATCCGGACCTGGGGGCAAGAGTGATTTCAGTGTACTCCGCCGGCCAGGAGGGGCCCGTAATCGAATCCGACATTGAGTTAGTGAAGGAAGAGAACTTTTCGTCTGCGCAGGCGGCGCGGCAGGCGAGTGCTCTGAACTCGTTGGCGATGGAGTACCTTTCGCAGCAGAACCCGGAGGTGGGGTGGATGCATGCGTTCCCGGGAATGGTTATGACGGGGTTGATGCGGGATATGCCCGCGTATATTAGGGTATTTAATCCGGTGATGAGTCTGTTGAGTACCAGTCTCGAGGACTCCGGGCAAGGGTTTTTGAGGTTGTCGACGGATATGCAGTATGCGAAGGGGTTGGCACTGGTGGATTGGAAGGGGAAGGTGCAGGATACGAGACATGGGAGGTCCGGAATGCTTGGTGGGGCTGCGGGGTGGTGGAAGGAGGGGCTGGGTGAGACGGTGTGGAGACATACTGGGGAGTTGTATGAGAGAGTGCTTGGACAGAAGGTGTGGTGAAGATCGGCGGAGTGAAGATCAGGAATTAAGGAGAAATGGGCGTTTGTTAGATGGGGTTTGTTTGTATTGAATAATTAATCGGGCTTGTTTCTCGTATACGGGTTGGCATTTCCACTAATACAGCGCAAACCAGACACAGCGAAGAAACCCCACCTTTACATACACTACACCGTCTGCAAAGTAGTTTCAGAGCATGTGGTACACCAAGAGCGTCACGAGACCGCTAAACCATCACAATATCACTGCCGACGAAATAAGCTTTGTCAAGTCCTTGGCACTTCAACCACTTCATCCACTTTTAAGAAATGGCAGACACATTCTCGTAAATTTTCCACGTCCTCTTTCTCAATACCTGCTAATTCACAACTCTTTCCCACACTCTTACTAGGCACAACAGACTAACGCCGACGTACTCAAAGCTTTGGAGTTGGACTCGCGCCCCGGGCCGCCAGCCATTAATGACGTGGTGGCACTGTTATACAGCGGACAGTCCGGCCAGGCCGAAACCGGCATGTGGCATGGCAGACCGGTAGAAATGAGACCTTGGTTGGCCCAGATAGACTTCGTCAGATTATACCGCACAATATCGACAGGTCTAGTCCAGTTTCTCGTAAATCGAACTGGACTGATCCATTGCAATCTGCCAGGCTAGCCTGTTGCGAACACTGCACGAGGGAAGGCAATTCAAGAGGGCTCGGATATCTGAACAAGAACTGACATTCTTTCCGCGACGCTATGTGGCGGTATCTTATGGCACAAGAGGCATTGATTGTGAGGCGCACCTTCATACGACTGCCACAACAGGCTTAACGCTCCAGTCCGCCCTACAAACTGAAGCTATCATGTAACAGAGGCAAGAATGTATGCGATATCGTTTTCTTGATGCGAACAGACAGCTTTCATTGGCGTGAAATATAGAGAACGCGAGCACACTAGAAAACCCTACATCTATAAACCTGACAGTACTATGCAATACCGAGCTACAACGTCATACAGAACAAAAGCTAAAACCCGAATGCCGATAGTTATGTATGGTACATATCAAATAAAGGCTACTTTCCCACCTGCCCGTCAGACAAAAAACAAATCCCAGCCGAGCACTTGTATCCACCAGAAACCTTGACCCAACCATATCCAGCCTCACAGGCGCCCAACTGCTGCAATTTTTGCTGAACTGCTTTCCTCTTTTCTTTTGTTTCGCCTAGCGCTTGCAACGCTTCTTCCAGGTGGGAAACTTGGTGCCCATGGTGAGATAGCAGTTGATGCTCATGATGGGATGACTCGGATAGTTGGTGCGTCTGGTTCATGTCGCCAGCTGCTTTTGCGGTGTGCATTGGTGTACAATGAGAATGTGCAGCAGCAGATTCCGTAGCCATATTATAATGATGTGCTCCGTTAGGGCTGGCCGTGGGACCTTTGAAGCCTGTGAATGGTTGGCTAGGAGCTTGGTTGGTGCCCGAAGGATCTTGGGCGACTTCGGAAGATTGGTTTGCCGCTTGTTCGGTGGCCGTAAGCGTGCAACTTTTGGTAGCTTCGTGCGGCTGGCCTGCCGCTTGGGTGGCGGTCGTGGAGAGCTTCGGGACTTTTCCTTCTTGACTCCATCTTTTGTATTCCACATCGAACAGTCGCCTAATGCACGATATTGCTTGTTCTGTAGACAGTGGTATTTCTTTAAGGTCAGAAATACTTTGCTCAGCCTCATCAATGGAAACCGCTTTGAAAGCACAGCCTGTCATATTTTTGGCCAGTATTTTGATGTGCCGGGCATTACTCCATGACGGAAAGATTGATAATGTGGCGATTAATTTCCGGAGTTTATTGTAGTCAGTGGAGCCGTCCGTCAGGAACGGAGCGCTGATTTGTTGTTGTTTGAGCTCGCGTTCCAATAGAATTAGACAGTCCTCAGCTTTTATGTTCTTGAAAGCGATTTCTTCCGGGAAAAGACCCGAGAGACCAGGTTTGACTGTCATGAGTTTGTTCATATCGGCGGTATATCCCGCCAGAATGACAATCATCTTGCCTTCGTATTTCTGACTAGAGAGAAGAGAAATCAACTCATTCACAGCTTCGGCTGCGAACTCTCCTTCTGTAAGACGATAGGCTTCGTCTATAAACAGTACCTTTCCAAGGCCCTTATTTAGTTGCGCCCTAGTTTTAGGACTGGTATGTCCAACGTATTGGCCAATGAGATCGGCAGAAGTACACTCAACCACTTCATCGGTGGACAGAAATCCCAAGTCGTAGTAGAGTTTGCCCATATCCCTAGCTATGGTTGTCTTCCCGGTCCCTACATAAGGTCAGTTAATCGTCGGTAATTTGGCTATGACTAGTTGCGATGATACTAACCTGGTGGACCCTTAAATACGAAATTTGTAGGGACTACCCTGCGAGGATCAACCCCACGTAACTTCGCTACGCGTGCGCGTTTCTCATACTCCTCCAGCTTTTCGATGATATTGTTGGCTACCATACCCTGAAGTCGGTCGCGCAAATTGGCGCTCGCTTTGACATTTCGTTCAAAGTCTGGGTCGAAGTCTTCGGATTCCAAAATAAAGCCATAGTCTCTTTTACCAATAAGTTTCTGTGACCCTGGTTCCCGGACAAGCTTCTGCAACTGCCTATTCTCGTAGTTCAACTTTGCGGTAGTAAGGCAGCTGTCTACTTCCCCTGCATTGCAAAAGCTCGGACGCATTCTGGCTCTATCCAGGATTGCATGTGCAACAGACAACGCAGCATCATCTTTAGCCTTCAAATCCTGTTGCTCCATTTTGAGTTGTAAGATTTGTTTAAGCTGCGGTAAGTCGAAGTCGTGAAAGCGGAAAGGGTTGTCTATCGCAAATCTTCTGGAGAGTCCTGGGTTGATGTTCTCGAACATCTCTTTGAGCTGATCCTCGTAGCCAAGGAGGAGTATGCACCGGTCGTCTCCTGGGACACTTTGGACTTCTGCAACTAGTGTATCAATTACTGCTGTCCTGTAAGCGTCTTGTTGTTTTCCAGGTCCCCCTGAGTTCAACATATACGCCTCGTCGATAATCAACACTTTACCAAGTGTTGTGGCGAGAATGGCTCTCGTTTTAGCCTCCGATTTTCCAAGGCATTCACCAATGAAGTCCGCAGGATTCTTTACGACAACTGTAAAGATGTAGGAGTAAGTTACACTATTCTATGATCGAGTTATGTAAGTGAATACTAACCTTCTCCGTTGCTGAGGAGCCCCAGATCTGCCATGATCCTGCCATACAATTTGGCCACCGTTGTTTTACCAGTTCCCGGGGATCCATAGAATACCCTGTTAAGCGAGAAATCTAGTGGCTTTTGTTCATCTAGCTCTCGTTGGTAATTCGTTTGAATGATGCTTGCCATAACTTCAGCCGACTTCTTGACTGCATTCAGACCGATTAGTTCTTCGAGTTTCTTCCAAGCGGCACTCTCGCGTATCGCCTGAGAAGGTTCTGGCCCGATCAAGTCTTCTTTAGTAAAGCAGAAGTACTCTTTATGCTCAGGCTGGCATGAGCGCTCCTTACGAATCTTCGCCAGCCGCTTTGCTTGTCGTTCGGAAATCTTCGCCAATAGGTTATCAACAGCACGAGCATTTCCAAAACCTCTGATTCCACGACTGCGGGCTAATCGGCGAATGACTATACGCATGTAACGGCCGCCGAGACCTTCTTCGACCTCCATTTGTCCGTTGTACTTCTTGACAATTTTATCATGCAGTATATTCCAGAGTTCCGCATCCTCGAAATCCGCAAATTGCATAGAGTATGGTATCCTACTGGCTAAGCCTGGATTGTGTTCGTAAAATGATTCCATTTCTTTGTTATAGCCGACGAATACCACAACCAACTGGCCAATCTTGTTTTCCATCTCTGTAAGGATAATATCGAGGGCCTGACGTCCTTCAGTCGACGAGTGTGGTGCGGTGAGCTGATAAGCCTCGTCTATAAAGAGAACTCCCGAAGACGGGCTGCCTGTGGTCCCCACAAGCTTCTTGATGATTTTCTTGACCTTTTTCTTGCCTCCGAAGGACGCCAATTTCGCACCTGATGTCTCCTTCACATTGTCTGAGTTTAGAACGCCTACGGAGTGCAAAAATCTTGCATAAATACGAGCAACGGTTGTTTTTCCTACGTAAAGGATTAGTATTTTGCAGTCGGTTGACGTCAGTAGATAGGAAAATATTTCACCTGTTCCTGGGTTTCCTTGAAAGACAATGTTGAACCGCTCCTTCTTCAGATCGGTTCCTTGGAACTTACAAGTTTCAACCTTGGCTTGGATGGCCAGCACCTGCTCCTTGACATCCTCCAGGCCGACTAGTTCCATCAATTCGTCAATTGCATCATTACTGGCCCCTTCTTTGCATTTCTGGCGTTCCCATTCTTGCTCTGCAGCAGATTTCTTATGTGGAAAGGGCTGTCTGGAGCTGTAACTGGATGCAAGGGACTGTGTTGTATCTGCAGCGGAAGACGGACTCTCTGGGATCTCTGGGATCTCTGGTGGAGTCTCTGGGATCTCTGGGATCTCTGGGATCTCTGGGATCTCTGGTGGAGTCTCTGGAATCTCTGGGGTTGATTGGTTTGATGGAGTCTCTGGTGTTGGGCGTGAATTATCGACAGTAAGCGCTGGGGATGGGATTCGGGACACTGTTGGGGACGTATCCGGAGATGTGTCTCGTGAGGCAGAAGAAACCGAAGTACTGCGTGCAGCTGGATCCGGGGATGTTGATGGGTTCTGCGAGTTAGGACCTCGTGGGGGTGATGCATCCTGTGAGCGGCCGCGAGTTAAAAGAGAGTCATCAACTTCGCCTGAAGTTGATGACAATCCATCTCGTGCACCAAGATCCGAACATGAATTTGAACGTGAATATGACAACGCTGGTGATGTGTCGCCAGTACGAGAAGGTGTGGAAGGTGGAGTCGAAGATTCCGATGAAACTGAACGGGAAGAAGAACTTGAGGCATCGGAATATTCAGACGCGGGTGGAATACCCGGAAGTGATAGAGAGTCCATCGCTGTATGGGATTGGATGGCTGTTAATTGTTGTGGTTTAGGTGTGATGTTCGGTGTTGATATATGTGTAAGAAGTCCTGGGGCGGTGGAAAGTTATGTTTTATACCCATGGGATGTGATGGACGGGTGTTTGTCAATTCATAAGATGGTGAATGGTGGTTGGTTCCTACAGGAAAGCGCGCCAATATTGTGCATATCGGTGGGAAAGGATGCGAACTGCTCGCTGAGCAACTGAAAAGTTGGGGTGGCGAGGGCGCGAACATTTTCAATGGGCAGCTGCGAAGGTTCTCAGATTTGAGTTTCGAAAGGCGCAGCATGAGTTGAGGTAGAAGGTCATATTCGCGACCGCAGTACAACCAGGCGACAGCCTAGGCTTATAGCTTTCTAACTAGAAATATTCCCATACAAAATCTCAAATGAAAAAGTCAAAGTCCAAGAATAAAAAAATCGATAGATGGATAGATAGGGTAGTTAATTATAAGAATAAGGTGTTGTGAGGTCTCGCTAAAGGTGGTTGACAAAAAGAGTGAATGGCAGCGTTCGTTCACTTCGGGAATTTCCCTGGGAAGCTTCAGGCTTCCACTGGCATGCAAGCCTGAAATTAGTTGATATTTTAGTGCTGGATATATATGCACGTACTAATGGTACGCTGCTACAGTACGCAGAGATAGACTTTAAGACTAGTCGCTGGCTGGAATCTATTCTACAGAACCTTAGTATCCCATAGATAGTCTGCTTAATGGAATCTTATTGTTCCTTAGATAATCTGTCCAACGGAACTTTAATGTTAAATAGATAGACTCAGAGGCAAGTCACTAGCTAGAATCATCCAAAGGAATTTTAAATAAACATTTGCATGGCTGTGATAAGAGAGATGCTGCGATAGTAGAGACAGCTGGCGGTGGAAAGCACATGAAAAATGCAGCAAAATGCTCTAAAGGAGACACGCTGCAAGGTAGAGGACAGCTGGAAAGTTCACAGTGCATTCCAAAATTCGCGTAATCTCTGAGAATAATCAGAGTTGGGCATTAGAAAAGTGATCAAAGCTATGAATGCAGTTGGGAGAATGCAGTCGAGTGTACCTGCGAGTTTGGAATTGAGTACACTTGAGAGCATGCAATCAACCAACCATTTGGTAAGGAACCGCTCACCACCGAAAGTAGAAAAATAAAAGCGCATAATTCCAAAAATCCGTTCCTTCGACCTAACTCCGGTGTTAACTTGCCCAATCTGCCGCAATTTCCTGGGAGACTAGGCCGTTCGCATCATAAATTCATAATAATTCACCGTTTGTATCCTAGAATAAATAATTAAATAATCGAGGCTTTAAGATGTTGAAAATGTTCGCAGGCCACGTTGAAACGAATAGTCAGCACAGCAAGTGCTTAATGAGCCTCGGGCGGTGGCTATGTAACCGCACGCGCGGCACCTGCAGCCAGGTACACTCTACTATTTGTCCGCACCCGCATTCACCTACTCTATCGATATGTGATCGGCGATAATCAGTGATATGGATAAGCCACATCACGATGATTTGTGGTCGTTTGACTGCAGGTTGATGGAGCACAACATATGGGCAGTTATGACACGTACGGTCTGCGTCCGTTTATATTTCAACCGTTGATCCATCTAATGGCGCCATGGCGCAGCGAACACTGCTCAGTTCAGTGCAGCAATTGGAGGTTTGCAGCGGTTCGGGCGGTCGATAAGGCAACCAAGAAAGGTCAGTGACATGCGCACACAATCTTCTGTCCGCCAGCGTGCACCAATCCGTCTCTGAGGCATTGGCGGCAGCCGGTCGATTCTCCGCAGCTAGGTACGAGTAGACTCAAATCAGATCTTCCCCTGGATAAGTAATTTGTTAAGCAGGTTGACGTTGTCAGCAGGATCTGAGTAATGACCTTCAAATAAAGTAATAGATATACTACCGGACATACAGTGGGGTGGCAGTCAAAAGCAAATATTCCTTGCCGCTGATCTCGAGCCGAGTCCGTGGGGCGCAGATCTCATAGTAGATCTCCGTCGAGCAAATAGCCTCCCCCAGATCTGGGAGGGCGGTGGATACAAGGCAGCCTGCCGGTAATGCTACGGAAACCTGTTCGGGTATGCCGTTCGCGGCTGATGATAGCCAGCTTTTAGTTCTATAAGGCTTAGCACCTTTATCGTACCCTATAAGGAAGTACTTATGTACCTTGATTCCGCCCTAGTCCGAGACTAATTCCGCCCCCCATTTCATTCTTTGGCATTTCGCGAAGGTCTTTCCTCATGTCCAACGCTACACTATCTGAAACTAACTGTCCATAGAACGCTGCTGACAACATACCACGTGTAACAGACACAGCTTCCTTTATTCTCCCACCCCGATCACGCCAGCGAAACTGCCCAAAATGTTGGATCATTTTTACAGCCAGGGGACTTGGCTGCAACGGCTATGCTAAATTCAGTCAATCGCTGTCCCTGTCCACTTGCGATCTAGCCCCGTCTTCGCTCTCGCCCTCCGGTATATGTTCTGTACCCGTTCTTTAAGATGCGGCGAGGATGAACTGTGAGGATGAGCCGTGAGTCGGATCAATGACAGACAACCTCATCCGCCCTTGGTGCCACATATGCACCAGTATCAACAGTTTGGTGGGAACTATGAGTCGAAAGATATCCACAGGATTGCCGAAGACACTATTTCGAACTTTCTTGGTGACATGAGGTAGGTGTTAGTCCATAGGTAATATTACGGAACAAGAGACTAATCTTTGTTCAAAGTAAGGAGAAGCGAGCGTATCCCCTCTGACCACGGAAACTTGAGCGCTGAGTACTGCCACCGGCAACACCAGGGGTCCCCACAGCATCCGCAGGCACCATTCAGCTGGCTATCCACATTGTTTATACACCTTTTCCAACAATACGCCCGCCTTCCGTCGCTGATCAAGAAAGACCATGTTTGGACTCGCGCTAGGGACGACCATATTCAAGGTCACAGAGTGCTATATGATTTACACTTAAGTAGATCTACTTTATACACACTCCGAAGCTCCAAGACCCCTCATGATGCAGTATACGCCCTTCAGATGTCTTCAACACAACAACCTCACCGCACTCCCTTTTCAGCTCCTTCTTCAGCTCCTTCTAATTTGGCTTCCATTGATCAGGAGGGAACTAGTGTCACTAGGGGTCACAAGACCAGACACAACCATGTTCAGATGCTCCTAGCCAGAGTTGGATGGTTCTGCATGGTAGCCTCAGGGTTGGTACCAGGTCTGTTTGCTCTGTTGGCCGCTAAAACCCACTGTGGGGAGAAATGTGTTGTGTATAGTCGTCTGAGCATGGCTTTGGGGGCTTTGGGCGCCATTAATTGCGCCCCCAGATTGGGTACCTGTAATAGCTTCCGCTGAGTCCCAGCTCTATTTTGCGTTCTTCGGGAACGCAGTAGTAGAGGGGCGGAGTTTGCGCTAGCTAGGGTGCGAAGGGGTCGGTAAAGGAGGAAGGGGAGTCGATGCCAACTGAGGTTGAGTGGTGACGCGAGGAGTGACATGCCACTCACATGGAATATCACACAAAAATATTCATTTGTTGATATGCACGCGGCACTCTGTCTGTTCCAAGATTTTGATAAGAAACAGATCCTTCTTCTGGAATCTCTCATCCTGAGTATGTTTGACCGTTCCCAGTTAAAGAGACAGCGAGGTGAACAATTTCAGATCCCATCATCTATGGAAAGCGGTGGCAATAAAAGCGTCGTTCCTTGCCTGGCGTGGGTTTACCCCAAGCCCTTACTTAGCCCTAGCCTGTAATTAAAAATAATAATTCTATTATTTTGAATCTAGGTCCAGTACTTACGAGCCAGTCGTAGTCTATCACCTGGAATTGGCTGTTTTCTTTTCAATGTCGCCTGGAAAAGAGTTGTTGAAAGGGGTTTTTTCTAATTACCGGCGATGCTAACTACACATAGAAGCCATTGCCCTCTCCATAACTTTTGCGCTGCAACTTTGTACACGTGCACCCTCTATAACTGTTCACCATATGCCTCTAGATCTCACCAAATCCTATGGTCCCCGTATATAAAACTCTGTAACTTTTGACCAGAGGTTGAGTCGTCCGGCACGATCTCGGATTAGATTTTGATCTCCGCAACATCCCTGGTCTGCCGAAGTCCCGAAAAGACTCAAGGCCATCTGAAAAACATCCCCACGATATCTTGTTCCGTATGAACTCAAGTCTTGTCTTGCCCCCCCAACACCGGCCCCATATTGCCCGGGATATTCTGTCTGGAGCCTAACATTCAATACGGAGTGTGACTCATACGTCAACTTCTACTCTGATCTCTAAGGATGCGAAATATCTGGAAGCTCTGGATGGATTATTCTGCCTCACCGGTTCTTCCCATTTGTGGCAGGGATCTCGGAGTCAGTAGCCGCTATTATGTAACGTATTTGGAGTTGCTGGTAAAGAAGGATGTGTAGCCTTACAGTGCGTGAATGTCTTCCCAATTGAGAAGGCGCGTGAAGGTCGGATTGGCAACGTTCAGCGGAGATGTTCTCCAGGAGTGACGTCAACACCACTCTCATGCATCCTGAAGCTTTTCGTTGTCCTGTCGGAGAGGGTTATTTGTCAATGATGCGTCCGTTTAGTAATTCGTGCCTCCGGTTCGGCCAGGTCCTATTTCTGTTTGTCACCGGTTCCGCGGAGTTCACTGAGCCTCACTAAGTCGAACCACTTTCTATGTTCTCTTCCGAACTCTCCCCGACAGAAGAATCCGAAAACTTATTATAAGTTCGCCGCCATGCCGCAAAATGGGAAACGCCATCATCGACAACTGTTTCTAAAATATACAGTACTCGCTGGTACAGACCTTCAAAGTTCTCAATTGCCGACACAAGCTTTACGCGGCATTAATCCGGCTCTGCAACTTTTTCCGGAAAAAGCCACTAGGTAGCACGGTAGCGTCATCTCAACGACAACCCACCTCGGTCCAATAAGCAACCCAACTCTCACGCCCAAACTTCGCTCGTTGTTTCCTCTCTCCGCATCACGCATCAGTACTCAATACACGCACACTATGAAACTTCTCTCCAAAGAAGAAGAAGATGCCCACTACAGAGCCGTGCTGCGAGGCGGTATCTCGGGCGGTCTCATCGGTCTCGGAATCGGATTGGGAGCCAGCATGATCCTCCAGCGTCGTTGGGCGTTCTACCGCACGCTCACGCTCCCTCTCAAGGCATTCCTTGTCACCTCGACCGGAACCTTTACCGCTATCATCCAAGCCGATCGCTATTCCCGAAACTTTGAGATGTCACAACATAGCGACATGGAGTTCCGCGACACCACTACTAGAAAGATTGCAGAAGCGCAAGCGAATATGACTACATGGGAGAAGGCCTTCAAGCTTGGGAGGGACTACAGATACACAATTGTTACGTCTTCATGGGCGGCTTCGATGGTCGGTTCGTTTTGGTGGGTCTCGAGGGATAAGTACCTCACGACTGCACAGAAGCTGGTTCAGGCCCGTGTGTACGCACAGGGTCTGACGTTGTTGATCTTGGTTGCGACTGCAGTCTTTGAAGTCAGCGATGCAAGGGCGAAGCAGGAGGAGGCCGCGGATCCCAACCATCCCATTCAGAAGAGGATACATCACGAAAAATACCAGGGCGAGGACATGTGGAGAGGTTTGTTTTACCTACCTTGGTTATTGTCAACAGAGACTGATTGTAATACAGATATGGTCGAGGCTGAGGAAAAGCGTCTTGCGGCAAGAAGGGCTGCTGCCGCTGAAAAGTTGAAGCAATAGGAAGCTTCATCCTCAAAGCAGTAGGAGTAGATTATTGTTCTTTCGGTGTGCACGCGCGTTTACACTAGTAGATGTGCGTCATGTATATTACTTTGGGTTGTTCATTTCTTATGTGCGGGGTTGGGGGGCTTGTTCTTTTATTTGAATGCAATAGATGTGGATGGATCTCTCTTCATTCTGCTGTTCAATCCTTTGGCCGGTGGGTATAAATTGAGTGGGAATTATGTTTAATGAGTCATGCCATCTCATTCTTTCTCATCCCGTAGAGCGCCTATATCAATCCTTTAATTCTCGACTGAAGGGTAACCTGGATATTCCTCTTGTCTTTCACAAACACGCCACACCGCCTCACGCCTCCACTGATCACGTGTTTGTCGTCATACTTGCCAGAACCCCGCTGCTTGTTTTCATCCCGCGAAACACAACCAACCATCTCACCCTCACTTTTAGAATACAAACGCCACTCCTTCGATCAGTTCACCCCATCTTTCTTTTTACCGGTTGAAGCATCTTATTACACTCCCTACCCCGCCAACCCACCGAATATCACAACCATCATCGTCATGTTCAAGAAAAAGCCAAATGTACAGCATCTCGCCTTTTCCTCGTCGCGTTACGGCGCCGTGTCTCGAACCCTACTGACCGCTCTGTAGATCAAACCACAGTCGCCCCTCCGCTCCTCCGACCGCCGCAAGATCGCGCAACAAATAATCCAAGAACTTTCCTACTCTGCCCCTCCCCCTACATCACCAGAAGAGCAAGGTACGAGCGAAGCCGCCCTCCGCAACCTCCTCTTCCCCGACGGAACCTCATCCGCGAAATTCGCCACCACCCACGGCCCCGACCTCACTCCGGTCAACGGCACTCTCTATTTCGGCACACATGCAGACGCCGACGAACGGCCGTTATGGGTTAGGGTTGACCGTGCTTCCCCGGAGCTATTCCCAACCGTTTACACCCTGTGGAAAAATCCTGGGTTGTTGCCGCTGCTGCATACCCACTCGCCGGTTATTGAGAGATTGTGTGATGGCGCGGATCTGATGATTCCGGGACTCATCGGCCCACCGTTTCCGGCGGAGGCGAAGCTGGGCGCTCTGGTGGCGATTGCGAGTTCGGAGAAACCGACGGTTCCGGTAGCGGTGGGGGTGTGCGAGGTTGATGTTGGGGCGTTAGAGAAGGCGGTTGGGGAGAAGGGGCGCGCGGTGAGGGTGTTGCATTGGGTCGGTGATGAGGTTTATAAGCACGGAGGCAGCCCGGCGAAGGTTCCGGAAGTGTTGGAAGTACAGGGAGCTGATGGAGAGGCGGAATTAGTGGAGGGAGTAAAAGATATGGAGATTACAGATGTGCCGGTGAAGAAGGAGGAGAGAGATGGAAGTAGTGATGGTGAGGAGGAAGTGAGGCAGTTGGAGACAAAGGAAATTGATGATGCTTTCTACAACGCTGCATTATATGGGTTCAGCGATTACTCGGAAAAGTCTTCGACTTTGGAGTTTCCGTTGTCTTCCTCCGCGTTTATATCTCAGATTGTACATCCGTACCTACCTCCAGCAAGCCACTTCCCGCCTCACAATTACTTGCAGACCCAAGGCCCACATCCAAGTCTGCAGCTCAAGAAAACGAGCTGGAAAAACACCGCAAAGTTCTTGAAGCATCTACACGGCAAGGAACTGGTTATGACTAAAGTACGGAACGGAGGGGAGACTGTAGTGATGAACATTAACTGGGATCATGACGCGGTTCAAGCTTTCACCCCCTACAAACTCCCCAAGGCTCCAAAGGAAGAGAAGTCACTTGGTTCCTCAGAAAAGGGGGGAATGGTCAAGGTGGAAGCCCTGTACCGACCAAACGGCAAGGGCATAAAATTCTTTGAAGAATGTAAAGCCGGGTTAGTTTCACTCGCTCCAATACTTCCTGACTGAGTGGTATACTGATTCATAGAGAACAGAACGAAAGAATTCTACACCGCCTCAGACCTAAAATCCCTCCTAAACACCTACATTGACACAAACTCACTCTTTCAACCCAAAAACAAACGCCTCATTAAACTCGACCCCGTCCTGACCAACACCCTCTTCTCGTCGACTGCTGCCGACACAGCAGAGCTCGAAAATTCTAAGGGAACCTACAAGCGCGATCTCCTCGCCGAACGACTATTGAAAGCGTGCTCGCCGCACTACAAACTCACCACCCCTTCAGGTGAGGAGCAAAACCCAAAGAGCGGGCAGGTCCCGAAAGTGCAGGTGACCATGGAGAAGCGGCAGGGGAAAAAGACGGTTACTAGGATTTCTGGGTTAGAGCCGTTTGGAGTGGATCCGAAACAGCTGGCGGAGGAGCTGCAGAGAGTTTGTGCGGGCTCGGCGACGGTGGGACAGGGGGTGGGGTTGAAGTCGGGGCTGCTGGAGGTTATGGTCCAGGGGAGCCAGAGTAAGGTTGTTGAGAAGGCGCTGGAAAAGAGAGGGGTTGGGGCGAAATTTGTGGGTGTGCTGGATAAGACGGGAGGGAAGAAGTGAGGTACATCGCTGTGGTTGGGCATTGGGGGTGAGCCTTTTGAGTACCCTTTGGTGGCTCTTTTGAACATATTCTAGTATGGCCGCAAGCTGCTAGTCAGCTATAAACCTGAATACAAAATAAATGGGAAAACCAAACCCTTCGCTGTGTGACATACACTAACGCTGCATATACCCGAGCGCGCGTAACTCTATCACCATGAGTCACCAGCATGCACCTCCATAAAACCTACATATTCCAACCCACACCCTCCACCTCCACCTCGCCTCCCAATACCAAACCCACCATGTCGCGCATCCTCAAAACTGGGAAACCCTCTTCCTCCTCTTCCCCATCCACCCCCGCAAGCAGCAACACAATCTACTTCTTCGGATCCGCCAACCCCCACGGCCACTTCTCACAACACTACCCCTGCACCTTCACGTCAGGCACATACACCTACACCAGCACAGAGCAATACATGATGCACCACAAATCCCTCCTCTTCGCTCCTACTTCCTCTTTCCCCGCGAATATCCTCGCCGCACACAATCCTAGGGCATGTAAAGCTCTCGGACGGCAGGTGCCAAACTTTGATCCCCAGGTGTGGAATAACCAGAGGGAGAGGATTGTGGAGGAAGGGAATTGGTGCAAGTTTTCGCAGGATGAGAGATTGAAGGGGCTGTTACTTGGGACGGGGGAGATGGAGCTTGTGGAAGCGGCACCGAGAGATAGAATTTGGGGTATTGGATTTGGGAAAGAAAGGGCCGAAGAGAATAGAGCAAGGTGGGGGAGGAATTTATTGGGGAAGGCGCTGGAGAGGGTGAGGGTGAGACTGAGGGAGGAGGAAAGGAGGAAGGAGGAGAGGAGGGAGGGGTAGGGGAAAAAAGAGGTGTCTGTGGATGTGTAGTGGGTTTGCACAATTGTGCTGTTCACTTTCTGCAGCAATTAGATGTGAGAATGAAGACTGCAATTCAAATCTTATGGAGAATATTGTGCTGGTGCTTGCCAACTCAGAGATCCTTCTTATTAGGTAAGATACTAATCGCTTCATGACACAAACTGTCACTTGTGATTATTTAAGGATTTTATGTATGGGCTTTGTCGTACTTTCAGTCATGCTGGATGTGAAATATTCCAGATCATTTCATATTCCTGAAGGTTAAAACTCCATATCATGTGGAATAAGTTAGGGCTTAGGCTTTAGCAGCTAGGTAATATCTAGATAGTACCAATCCCCCTATGCTTGATGCTTTAATGGATCATTTCCAAAGAAGGGATCGAAAAATAGACGTAAAGATTAGTCTGTAAACAGCTCTTGATCGCTAACGCAGCAATAAAAGCCGGATGACAGACTACGTAAAGATGATATAAATATTTGCAGGTGAGTTAGCTTGACTTGGATTCATCTCATCACCCTCTTACTCTCAACTTCGCATTATCGTCACTAGTGGGCAAGTTGCCCCTCGAGCTATCATCGGAATGTATCATGCTAATCAGACTGGAGTAGACAATTTAGATAGCGGACACAATCGACAAGCAACAAGCAGAACAATCAGGTGGGATTTAGAGTGCGCGATCAAACTGTCAAACACTTTACGCCCTGCAACGGGCTATTTATAGAGCTTTCTGTCCCTGTCGATAATATAAAGCAAAGCAAAACTAATTATCTAGCTAGAAAATATATATCTATTCACATCAAAACACAACTTCTTCCAGACTTGGCGATGCGATCCTCCAACATATCAATCTTGTCTTCAAGCACCTTCGTGTGGTTTTCCCAAAACCTCTCTAGGTTCTGCGTTTCCCTCTTATAGCTAGCCTGCAACCGCTCCAGGCTCTCTTGATGCTCTTGCGCCACGTGCTGCATGGATTGCTGGAGCAGAGTCTCCATGATTTCTTGGAGTATTTTTATCTGGTCCTCCCATCCACCCGAGGAAGCCTTGGCTTTGTCCATGAACACACGCCCTGCGCCCGTGTCGGCGATCGATGCATTTGGATTGTCGAGCTCCGATTGCACTTGTATTTTCAATGGAACGTTCTCACGAAGAACCTTGCGGATGATATTATCGCCCGAGCGTTTAGTGCGGTTGTAGGTCGCAGTTTTTGCTCCCAGGCTGATGAGTAGCTTCCAATAATTGTTTTTCAATTCATCTCTTTCTCGGGCTACGAACTTACTTTTCTACGTACTCATCTCGCCATGTCAGCAAAAGTTTCAGGGAGGCCTAAGGAGTCGACAGCATGTTACCTCCTCCGCCGAGTGTGCATTTTCCCATCTGGTGCTAACCAAAATGATGTTTTTCGTTGCCTGCTCGCCGCACAACTCTTTGACCATCTTGAGGTTCGTCATCATTGAGCCTGTCATGCGGTCGTCGGTGATACGGTGTAGGTATATTATCCCTGATAAAAGGGTATCTTTTCTTCCAGACACCTTGAGCCATGTGAGAATGGACTGTAAGGTCTCGGTGTCGCTCTTGTTTGTGTCGTCAAAACCGGGCGTGTCTAGGATCTCGACAGCGCGTCCGTCCATAGTCATAGGGTAGGCTTTGACCTCTGACGTCTCTGCAGTTACCAATATTGATAATCATGTCAATGACATGTACTTACAAAGCGGTTCGGCGTACCGTCATGGAAGGGTAATACGTGCCTGAGTGTAGGGTTTCTCCCACTCCGGTTTGTGCACCTGTCAATGTTTGGATGAAGCTACTCTTGCCCGTTCCAGTAACACCCATAACCGCAATAATGACTGGTTTCGAAGACATGTTTATTATGCCAATATATCTGAGTCAGGTAGTGCGTGCTGAGGCAAAGACAGGTATCGTTCGTTTGGAGAATTGCGCTGCTGTGGAGAAGTGTCAGGGCCTAGAGGGTAGATTCGAATGTATTGAAGCATTATAACGTCTCTCGGAATACGGAGTTCTGAGCTCTAGCCCTAAAACAAGAGTCGAATGCGACCAGCTGGGTGAATACGGCTCCGGGCTACCTCTTGTTCGATGTCCAGTTACAAAGCGGGGTCATTTGGTCCGCTAATTGCTTTCTATCGACTTCTATATGTGTACACGTATATGTGCATATACATGTGTAAGTATGCATGCATATGCCGCTGCACATGCGCAACAATTACGCATGCGGCGCCGGTTTGGCTACAGCACAGGGCTCGAGTACAATGCAGAAAGTTTCTTCCTCTGATTTACAAAATATTAATGACTCGTCTTCGGAAACTCCCTCAAGCTTCTCATCCAAAGGCTCACCAAATGGCACTTGATGCAGGTAGTAATTTGGCGACCACGTCTTTATGGTCATTCTCAAAACTAGAACACCATACAGATGACAACACGATATCGACTCGGCCATGATACCAAATTTTTTTCAAAAAGTTGGATGGACACGTCACGCAGCTCATCATCATAAACACAAGAACCATAAAAATTTCGCATGTCGTTTTAACTAGGTAAATCCAGATTAGAGCTCACCCTTGAGCCGGTTTGCATATATTCGAGAACTGCCAAACCGCCCATCACGCTGGAGACAAGCCCACCAACTCACCCAATCCCACCCTTTGAAAATCAGGATTATCGAGTTAATATGGCACTAAAAGCAAACCTTCAAAGGAACGCATCTGAAGTGCCGGTAGCCCTTTAGGTAGGTATGTAGGCGGTCTCTTCAAATTCAATGGACAAGTCTGTGCCTAAATGCACCATAGAGTGACGTGTGACCCAGCGATTGAGAGCCCTCTGGTTTCTCCTTATCTTCAACCTGTCATTGGGGCGGCAGGCGGGCAACTTTTGCCATCATAATCAGGGCACTGTTGGCAGCTGTTTGGTAGAGTATGACCAATAACGGTACGGCTGGATTTTGAACGGGACACCACTGATATGGGCAGCTTAAAAATATCCTATCGATGAGTCTTCTTTATTAGTATCAAGTATGTAGCTGAAAAACCCGTATCATATTATGATACGAAAGCCATGGAACACATGCTTGCCCCTATGTGGTGGGCAGAGTCGTGGGTGAATTGGAGAACAAGAAAACAAGCAAAGACATAGAATATCGGAATAATTTTAACTTCACAGCGGCAAAATTTGTAGTACCTACATGTGCTCTCCGATAGGACTACCCCTGTTAATTAACGGTGAATGCCTAGGAGTTGTAGTATGCACCCAGTACTAGTGCACAACTTGTGTAGAGCATTTCGTGCCCAGTTGACGGCTATTGAAGCAGCTCCTCTGCGCAGCGAGCCTGTGAAGAACGCAGCTTACCCCAAGAGTGACAAGCTGCTGTGGAAATACAAAAGCTCTAGACTTCGACTTGCTCAGGATTACTGTCTTTAGCACGCAACAAACATTTATCAATCGACGACCACTCCAAGCTATGGAGACTTGTCAGTCTATGTACAAAAAAGTGATGAACAACGTCAGATCCTCTCCTCCGAACGAAGCGCAACACCCACAGAACAGGGCGGAACCGAAAACCACCTCGATCATCGTCATCGGACTGACTGGCTCTGGGAAGAGCACGTTAATTAAACACTTGACTGGAGATGATAATGTGAAAATTGGCGACACTCTAGAGAGTGGTTAGTTAAGCTATTTCTCAATCTAATATTATATAAAATAGTTTCCATACAAATTCCTGGCAATAGCATACTAATACGAGGGAACACAATGTAGAATCCCAAAGCGCAGAACTATATCGTTCCAAGGAACCAACCAGTCGCTTTCGCTTTCAATATTTAGACACCCCGGGATTCGATGACACGAACCGTATTGACCTTGATGTTTTGGAAGAGATCACCAAGGCCATACGAAGACTCCGCCGTTGCAAGTATTCCATAGCAGGAGTAATCTACACTCACCGCATTGTCGACGACCGTGTTACGGGCTCCTCGCTGAGGTGTATTAAAGTTCTCCAGAACATCTGTGGAGCAGAAAATTATGGACGTATTGCAATGGTCGCCACGCACTGGGATAAAATCTGCAAAGTTCCTGGATCCGGAGTTGAAGTCGGTAAACAACGCTTGGAGGAGCTTCGCACAAAGTTTCTCGGCAATCTAGAGCAGCCGGGTGGCTCCTTCATACCGGCAGACAATAACGTGAAGTCTAAGATCGAGAAGTTCTTTAGTCGGAAGTGCGAGGATTCCTCCGGGACCAACATCTGCCTCTCCATAGAACGAGAACTCAGCGAGCGCAGCATATCTTTGCCCTTCACAGGAGCAGGGAGAGTCGTCATCGAGGGTATGGATCTGAGAATCAAAGACATACAGAACGGTATAGAGTTTCTCCAACAAGTGGCTGCTGCTACCCCCGATGAAGCTGTGCGACAAGATGTGGAGACAAAAATTCGGAACATGGAGAATCAACTGTATGGAATCAATAAAAAACAGACGCAAATCAAGGGACTTTTGCCACCGCCAGCGCCGGCGCCGCCAAGAGAAGATCACAGTAAACACCAAGCGGCAAGTACGACCGGATTGACGATTGACGAGATCCCCGAGTATATACTTCAGTATCTATATCGTCAGCAGTCGCTACTAGATGAAAAATCCGATCGCTCGACTCATCAATATAATGCTGGTGATATTCCACAGTCAGCCCCCCCGAGGAATCTAAGCGACCAGGAAAGAATCGAAATCCAAAATTTGCTTCTGTTGCATAATCAATTCATAGATGATGTCCGAAGTACTATGCTGAAATTAGGAATTTCGGAGGAGGTTATGACTCTGGAAAAGCTTGCGGAAGTATTCAAGCACTGTAAACAGTTTGGGGGAGGGATGGAGCATTGAATTTGAAACAGTTCATGAAATGGAAGTTGCTATGTGATTAGTGCAGTATTTGAATTGAGGTTTCTAGATGATTAGTTGTCTTCCATTTAGCTTTACTTAGTATATGTATCTTTTCTCTGTCAATGGAAGCCTTTCCGTCAATATTTTCGTTGGTACGGCCGTTAAATTGCAAGTTTTACCCACCAAAATTCATTGCCAAAGCCCTATCGACTTTAAAATTGGTAGAAGGCATGCTAGAATACCTATATATCTGGCATAGTTTTTTAAAGGTTTTTATGTCTTCTGATTGTCGAGAAATTTTTTATACAATACAATCTGTACCACCGACAGGAGGCTTCTAATGAGTTGTAGCTCTAGAAATGGACCCGGACATGTAACTAGTGACGTCAGTAGGGTATTGCCCTAACGATACATTTTGTGTACGTGGTCGTACACGATATTATCATCTAATACATGCTTTACACGTATCGTCTCATGTGGTCGCGATTCACATCAGGTTATGAGACCATGAACGGATCGTCTCTCTATCGTCTGCAGATATCGATACTGCAATACAGTGCTAGACGGCACAACTTCCACCTGTTTTTTTTCATCTCCTCTCCACCTCTTCTCCGCTCATCGCCGACATCGAAATTGCTACCTCCGCCTCATCCGTCACTAAACTGAATGATCACAACTACCAAATATGGTCTCTAGACATCATAGATGTTCTGAAACAACTAATTTTTGTTGTATAGTCACCGGCAAAGAGTGAATGCCCAGGCCACCAGCCACAACTTTCCCTGGAGGCACCACAAAGACTTTTGTTGCGGGACTGTACTATCCTCAATAAATAATAGGAATTATTTTGAGGATCACCTATAAACGGTTAATGTAGCCTCGTTCAGCCAATGGTGTGACGGGTTATGGGACCTCACAGAGGGAGTGAAAGCGTCTGATGGAGAATATTGCGGCCGGTGGGAACAATTGAATGAAAGTGAAATAGATGCTGAAGCTCACTTGCAGGTTTAAGCATTCGAGTGCGAATTTGGGGATGGGTGCACTAAACAAGTAACTTATACCCTGACAAAAACCCCTCACGCAACCTCAAGTCAGAGCTGTGTGATCTCAAGTTGAACTTCCATCCTTTGCAGTTTGTTCTATCCAAAACCTAGTACCTGAATGAAAGCCCTCGAAACTCTAGGCCTTGGATGCATAATAGTTAAAGCTTAACTGACATAATGAAACGGCCCCCAAATCCGCGAGCGCCGACCTACTCCTTTGTTTTTTATTCGAAGCTTAGACTCGAGACGTAGCTCCCTCGACTGTCAAGGCGGAACCCACCCCACAATAAATCCCCCCACGCTTCCCCCATATGCCTCAAATCACAATACTAACATAAAAGCAGTGATAATACCAACAATTGGAGCAGCAAGAACAACCATCACAACCATCAATGCCCAAACCAATAACACTTTGGCGATGCTGCCGATGCAAGGCGACCAAGAAACAATACAAGTACGACATCTGCGGGAATATATGTGTGTCTAAAACGGCGGAGTGTACCTTCCACAAACGCTGCGATTCCTGCCACGTCAAACACTTGGGAACGTGGATGACTGTAAATATGGTGTACCGTCTTGCGGGATCCGTGGGGGGTGGGAGTGTGCCGAGTTTGCGTGATGATGAAAGTCCCGAAGGTGGGAGCATCGATGGGACGGGGGAGGTTAAGAATAGGAAGGAGAGTTCAAGCAAAGAGTGTGAGAGTTCCAAGAGCGGGAGAAGAAAGACCGCCAGGAGTGAGACCGCCAGGAGCGGAAGCAACAAGAGCGGAAGCGGGAATCTCAGGGGTGATACTTCCTTGAGTGAGAGAGAGTTAGGAGTAGAAATGAAAGTGCGAAAGGTGAGACTGCCAGGAGTGAGAACGGAAACATTAGGGACATGATCATTATGGGCTGCTGCGGTAGGAGTGAGTGTTCCTGGGGTAGGAGTATTAGGAATGAGACTGCTAAGAGTGAGAGCAAGAGCAACATGAACGGGAGCGTCAGGAGTGGGAGCGGGAGCTTCAAGGGTGAGACTTCCTTGAGTGAGAGTGATAGGAGAAGGAGCAGAAGTATTAGGGGCGAAACGACTAGGAGTGAGAGCGGGAGCGTCAGGAACGGGAGCATCAGGAGCGGGAGTGGAAGCTTCAGGGGCGAGACTTCCTTGAGTAGCAGCATTAGGAGTGAGAGTGGAAGTGTTAACGGTGAGATCGCCAGGAGTGAGACAGGGAGTATCAGGAGTGGTAGGCCTAGGAGTGTGCATTCCTGGAGTGGGAGCGTTAGGAAAGAGACCCCTAGGGACGAGGGTTATTGGGGTGGGAGTGGGAGTGTTATTGTTGAGGAGGATGTTATTCCTGTTCCCGAGGAGAGCTCTATCCCTGAGGATGGTATTAATCCTAAGGAAATTTTTATTACTGATAGTGCACCAAGCGCTACAGGCGGAAATGAATGGTAAACAGCGGGGAGCAGGCTATTAAGAGGGTAGTGGGGTGGTGTTTGTGGGGGATATGAAACTGACAAGATAGAGCAATTTCTAGAGGTACCGCTGCTATTGCGTTATTGCATTCACCTTAGTAGCTCGCCTTCCTGTGGTAATATCCAGGAAAAATGTTTGAGAAATGGGACCTGGCCTAAGATAAAATTAACAATAGAAAAAGCAGCCTCCGACCAAGTTAGCCCCGAGAAGCCTCAACTGGCGAGCAAATTCAACTTGACAACAATCAACTTGAACAACGCCCATGAATATATCAGCCCAGCATCCATTTCCACATCAAATTCCTCACGTAATTCCCATAAATCCGGAACATCAGTTATGCCAGCAGGAGAACCATTCCGGATTTCGAAAATACCCAAGCATCCGGCATGGAAACCAGAGCTTCAGTCACCAAGAACTCCAAAGCCTGCGTTAGGAACCGTAGCATCGAGACTTCCGCTCCCCGCAGCTGAAACTGAAGCGCGGACCGAAGAATTTAACATAATAGGAGAGGCTCAGAGGGAGATATTGGCAATAGATGAAGTTGGAAATGAGTTTCTCGAGCAACCCACTAAAGAAAATACAGCAGAAGCAGAAGCGGTCAAAGCCGCCACTGAAATGGAAGAGGCTGCTAAAGTAAATGCTATGAGGGAGGTCATCGCCAACGAGATATCAGCAAAGGAAGAAGCCAAAAAGGTGCGCCTCAAACATACCAAGGACAAGGCCAAAACAGAAGCCCCCAAAGCCATCTTAGAAAGGCAAAAGGCCATCACAGAGAAGGCCAAGAAGAAATGTGCAGAAGCAGAAGCAAGAGCCACCACTGCTGCTTCTAAAACGGGAAAGCCCGTCAGGACTGCAGCCGATAAGCAAAAAGGCACCCGCGTCCGCGCAGAAAAGGCCAAAATTGAAGCCAACGAGAAGAACGACAAAGACCGACTTGCCAACGAGAGAGCCGCCAAAAAGAAGCTTGAATACGAGAGCCTTGTAAAAGCATCCCAATCAGCTAGAGAAAATACAGAGAAGGAAAAAGTTTCCCACGCCAGGGAACAGGTCAAGAAGGAGCACTTCAAAAAGGGATCAAAAGAACAAGATCCGGTTATAAAACCTTGCAGAAAAACTCGACAAGCAAGTTCTAGAGACATCGAAGAGAAACCCGCAAAGCAGAAAGCTACCAGAAGCGAGCGTCTTGGGAAACATAGCACAGCGGGAACAGAACCATCGGCAACAAAGGGTAAAGAAAAAGCAGGAATCAAAACCCAACCTAAGGATCAGCCTGCAGGCCCCCCGGCTCGATCAGACTCATTTGTTTATTGCTTGCCCTGGCGGTGCTGTGGATGCAAGAACAGAACTGAGAACAACCATGATTGTAGGTTCTGTGTACATACGAGATGTGAATTATGCCAGGTCAAAAATCTCGGGATATGGATGAAGATTAAGACGGTGGGGTGGGGTTATGCAGGTTGGAGGTAGATGGGTATACAGTACAGTAGCTTCTCTTGTGGAATGAATGATCCACATGAACCAACGAGAGACTTGAGGCAGAGGCGTGCCATTACTCTAGGTATGACTTGTAGGTGCACGTGAAGCAACACGCACCCGCAAAATAATCGGCGATGTATCTGCCGATGACACTTGAAACCGGGTGCTTTCCGCGATGAGTGAGATTCCCCGTAGTGTCATACTCGCGAGATGACATTGTGTGGTATGCTCTCGAATCCTCTGGAATCATCTCGTGTAACGTTACAAATAAACCCTAACCTTCTACTAGAACCTTCTAGTTCACTCTCGCTCACTCGAGCACCTTCAATTCGTAATTCCTCCCACGCCGCCACCAACTTCGTCGTCCATAAGACAAATATAAATATCCCTCCCATCTTCCCGACATCTCTCATCCTCATCTCAAACAAAAACATTCGAACAACGCAAACAAACCACATACGATCACACAAACCAACTCTCAAATAACCAAACCTCGAACAATTAACCCTCAAACAATTAATCCTCAAACAACCACAAACACAACAAAAATGCCATTCCTCACAGCCTTCAACGACCCCCTCTTCCGCGCCCTCATTGAGCCACACGCACAACCCTCCAGAGCCTTCGCACCAAACTTCGACATCCAAGAGACGTCATCCGCATACATTGTCGAGGGCGAGCTCCCGGGTCTTTCCGACAAGAAGGCGGTAAACATCGAGTTTACGGATGGACAAACGGTTGTGATCCAGGGGCGGGTCGAGCGCTCGAGTATCAACGGCGAAGCTAAGGGGAAGGAGGTGGAGAAGTCAGAAAATCAAGAGGGAGATGAAACTGAGGTGAAGAAGAACAAGGCGAAGCAGCCAAAGGTGTGGGTTAGCGAAAGGAGCGTGGGATCTTTTAAAAGAGTGTTTAGGTTCCCGACGTCAGTGGATACGGATAATGTTAAGGCGAGTTTGGAGCATGGGATCCTGAGTCTGGTTGTGCCGAAGAAGGGGGTGGAGAAGAGGAAGGTTGACATCGAGTAGATGAATGATGATGGGTGATTGATGGATATGGATTTTGTATTAGTTTACGGGTGTTTTAGTTGGCATTGCATGATTAGGTGAATAGGGATTTTGTATTTGTTATCTACATAATGAGCTTTGTAATGGAATAATCACAACAATCATTTTGAGCAGTTAAGTGTCATACGCATGAAGTTTTACAATGTGAGCTCCTTTTTGAGGTTTAATTCTTATTCACCCTTCCCCACGATCGACGCCGTCGTTCCGTATGTAGGCAGAACAAAGTAGATCGACCAGAGTAGCTGGACTGTTCACATTAAAAGAGCGACAAAAACATGGTCAGTGAAGTACCGGGTATAGGTATCAATTCATGATGATACCTATTCCCGAGATTAGTAAGGTGAAGGCAGCTAGTTAGCCTCCAAGTCCAATGTCAAGGGTCGCTGTTGGTTCTCAAAGCCGAGATACCAGGTGACCAGAGAAGTGAAACATGATGTCGCGATCCGCATAAGGGTTGGGGGCTAGTTAACCGCCTACCTGAACATCACCATCCCTCAACCACAATCATATTCGTGTAAGTCATGAACCAGGAATCCGATGCCCCAAATCCCGCGATGAGCTCTTCCCACAACACTCCTGCGACCACCTCCCCTCCCACTACGACTACTACCACCGTGGCTGTCAATAGAACACCACCCGCCTCCTCCTCCACTAGCACCGCACTGGTAGTAGACGACACGGAACCCATCATCCCCCTCAGCATAGCCGAAAAAATCGACCTCTCCTTCCGCATGATCCACCGCTCCCTCGACCGGCTCGAACACACCTTCTTGTTGCGCGTTTTATAAATCTTTTGTTCGTGATTCTTTTGACGGAGATTGGGATGTGGAATATCGGGAATTGGGGGAGGTGACGTCATGTTGTACAGAAGCCACCAAAAGAGATGCCGAACCTTATTGTGACGAACCCCTCCCCCATCCCATCCACATGCACTAGAGTACCGACGTCCCATGCTGATACTCTTCGCCAATGATTCCTACAACCATTGGCGTAAAAGCGGAGCTGATATCCATAGATCTCCTGCGTGCGGCGGAGGAAATGATATCATGCTTTTGCTATGTAACAGCTCTAGATTAATTGAATGTGGTGGGGTAGTTCCTGTATCACAAGCAAGAACCATTACACAAGTATAGAAGCAAATTAGAAGGACCACACGTGTCACTCGGGCATTGAGGGCGGGATGTGAAGTCCTTCAGATGTTCATCTCATATGCATGGAAACTCTCGATATCATATTCCCAATAAAAATTTTGGACCCTCGTAATGCTGAACTACATCTCATCGTAACCTTTTGACTCCCCAGCGAAATCCTCCTAATACCCTTTCCCCTTCAACCACTCCGCAACCTTCTCCCCATCCCTCTCCACATACCCCGCATTCCCTTCAATCGAATCCCTAACCGTTCCAAGGCCCTTATCATATCCGTTATTATCCTTCCCTTCAAAAAACTCCTGAATCTCCACCAGCGTCTTCCGACTCGAAAACTTATTCAGCGAATTCTTGAGGAACCGATCAAGCACGACCATATTCCCGCTCATCTGTTTATAAATCTCCTCCCAGTTCTTCTGAATAAATTCCCATAGTGCGTGCCGTGCCTCCGAATTGTTGCTTAGTGAGATGGCGGGAGTGTGTTTGTCCTGCACCTTCACTTTATCCGAGAGCATGAATTCAAGGACTTGCTGTATGACCTCGGGTTTGCGGGCACGGCCGAGAGAGGCGAGACAGATCTCGCGTCCGTCGATAGTTTTGGTGGAGGTGTATTCTTTGATGATAGCGTCGAGTGCTTCTTGACCGCCTTCAGCTACGATGATGCGGAAGATTGCAAGGCGGAGACTGGGGTGGATGGCGGAAGTGTCGCCTGAAGTGTAGGCTTTGAAACGGCGCTGCGCTTCTTCTACAACTCCCTTGTGGCTGACTGTGCCGGCGGTGCTGATTAACAGGGCACGCAGACGGCCGGTAAGGAAGTTTTCGCCGGGCTGAAATTCCCAGCCGATCTTTTCGACGATGGGGGTGACAAGGTCAAGGGTGAATTTCCGAATTCCGTCTCTAATCTCGGGAGAACTTTCGGCGAAAAGGCTTCGTAGCTTTCCGAGCTGCTCTGTAATTTCGGCCCAGACGAGGTAGCTCTGCTCATCTTTAAGAGCATCCAAAAAGCCGAGCAATCCAGCGGTAGTTCCGAGACCGGAGAATGCCATTGCTGCCGCATCGGCGATAAGTCCAACTCTGTCTGAGACTGAGAGCTTTTCACGAATCTCTCCGAGCTTAATTAGGCGATCAGCCGGGTAGTTGACTCTGTAGAAGCCGTTCTGGCCGTAATTAAGCTTGTAGTATTTTGTGTCGAGGTTTTTGACAGTGGTTTCCTTTGTTGTCAAGGCTGCCGCTTTCTCGGAAGATGACGTATACGCTTCTTCGTTGAGCATGATGGGGACCCACCAGGTTGTGGTGTCCTCTTCGGGCTTGACATCTCCAGTGCTGAGGAAGCGGTTCTGTTTAACGGTTATCTGGCCTGGTTCTTCCGTTACGGTGAGCACTGGGAAGCCGATCATCTTAATCCAGTTGCGCTGCGGAGATAGTTAACTTAGGGTTCACCAAGGGATGTGCGGTAGAAATTACCATGAATGCAGCAACATCAGTGCCAGCTTCCTTTCCAAGGGCGGCCCAGAGATCTTCCGTAGTGGCGTTTCCATACGCATGCTTCTTGAGGTAGTTGGAAACACCGTTCAAGAATGTCTCAACGCCGAGATAGCTGCTAAGCATACGGATCGTTCCCGAACCTTTCAGGTAACTGATGTGGTCAAAAATTTGGTCGATTTCTTTCGCTCCTAAACGGGCGTCAGTATGTACCCTTCGGTTATTTGCTTGAATAGTAGCAGACATACTCTTTACCGGAACTTCGATCGGATGGGACCCGCGCAATGAATCAAGCTGAAAGGCTGTTTGAAGGGACTCAGTCTGGGAGGCCTGTTGTCAGCAGGAAAATATGCATGCCTCTGGATATACGACGTACGACAAACTGCCCCCAGACATCCCACTCTGGGTGGAATTTATCAGTAGCAAGCCTGTGATGTGTCAGAAAGTGGTATCTTAAGATTAGGTTGACAATGGCATACCAACCGACCCACGTGGCAAATCCCTCATTGAGCTTCAGGAATTTGGTTAGAGGATGCAGCGGAAAGAGGGAGAGAGTAACTTGCCCAAAGTTCACTCCACCAATCCATGGTGACTAGATTACCGAACCACTGATGCGCCAACTCGTGGGCGACAACTACGATTTGTAAGCCAAAGCACCTTGCGATGACGGAATAGGACTAGCACGAACCATATGCAACTCGAGTCTTGTACCTAGCGTCAGAGGTCTTCTCGTCGAAAAGAACTGCAGTAGTTCTGTATGTAATCAACCCCCAGTTTTCCATCTTCAACCAAGCCAATTATTAGATGTGAGCCAGTCTCGAGTAAGACAACTTACGGCACCGTGTGACTATCAAATGATGTTAGCATATCTTGTTTTACAGTTATCGCAAAGAAAACATGAGACATATAATTACAAATTCATGGACTGCTAGCAGGTCGACTTTAGGCAGAGGATAGTCGATCTTGAAGATCTAGTTATTTCGTAAGTGCGATGCCGCCTATTCAAGGAGCATTCCGTATCACCTCCGAGAAATAGTCTACGATCTGCCGCGCGTTCTCAAGTGCAAAGCGTCCTTGTTCGACCAGTCCCTTGGTGGTGTAAACCCTCACAGGAAGCTTGCCGCGGCCTCCGTACTCCCGGTCTGTAAAGGCTTCGATGTATTCGAACTCTCCACATGCCCAGGCATAGAGCTGTTCAAAGCTTGGTTAATAGGCGCTGAACTAAGGTATGATGTAGAGTCGTACATAAGTGCTCATCTTAGGCGCATCTACAAACGAGACTTTCTTCAGGCCATCGCCCAAACTCTGGCAGTCCGTCTCCGGCTGATTCGAGAGCGCAGTGTACGATTCCGGGATGACGATCGAGAAACCAAATGATGCCTTCAGATTCGGCTCATCGAAGCTAAACCTCAGGTCAGCAAATGGCCAGGCAGCTGCTCGAGGGGTATGCTAACCATGGGAACGCTCGACGGGCGTCGCAAGACTCGAACTGAGTTGAGTACATCCAGTTACTCTTTCCCTCAGGGTTCTTGTACGCCGATCTGTAGAAGCCTGCCATCTCCTGGTTCATGGTGCCAGAGAACGTGATTGTAAGGCAACCAGTCCCTTCACCGGGAATCTCTTCCTCCAGCGATAGCTTCGCAACTTCTGATTCCTTATCATACAAAATGTCGGAGACCTTGACGGTCGCTTTAGTACCTTCGACATAGACGCTGCCTTTTGTTAAGGTTAGTTCCTTGGAGTTGACGGAGATCGAGCATGTCTTCTCTTGGAGCTGGAGAGAGACTTTGACGACTCCATCGTAGGTAAAGTTGTCGAAGTTGAGATTGTAGAGGTCGAGCTCGTAGTGAGTCGGTTTGACGCTGTTCCAGAGTGTTAGCAGCTGCTACTAGTGATGTTTTTGATGCACGAGGGCTTACTGCGAAGGGAGGGTCTCTCTGTCTGAAGCCATGACGATGGTTTGGGTTGATTGTCGTTGCTCAGCCGAGCTTAGCGGGGTAGCTGCTCGTGTGCGGGGTTTGTGGACGTTGCCGTTTCTAGCCGTTTCTGTTGCCGGCGAGTGACAGCGGGTCCAACCTCACACTCACATGTCCTGCATCACTCGCATCCTGAATCCCGAGGCTGCTGTTCCAGCAGCACGCCGCCTGCCTGCACAGGTGCTTGGATCGATGCGAGTGCTATCCACGCCTCTGCCGGATGAGTGGGGGCACTTGTTTCTGAGCGCAGCCCGCATACGCTTAAGTCACGTGTCTGCAAGCTTTCTTGTCGCGTTTTGAGCAGTCCCTGCAAATCGCGTCCCACCTCCTCAACCCCCGCAACCCACCGCATGCACCATGAATTCATCACTACCTCTAATAACACCAAGAGATGTCTGTGCCCATATGAATTTTCTCTGGGTTCCAATGCTTATATTCCAATTTCACAGTCCCACACTCTCTGGTACACGCCATCGTCAACTTACTCCTTCGCACCAGCGCCGCAGCTGCCGTACTCCAATAACCACAATAGCAATAACGGCTCGGGATCACCACTTAACCCACAGAATCCCATGGCACAAGGCCAGAACCAGCACACCCGCCCTCGAAATGTGGGACTCTCCGCTCTCCAACAGTTAGAACTCGATGAGCAGTCTGTCGCACTACGAAAGCTTCATATACAGCGATTCGGAGCAACGTGGATCCGACCGCCCGGAATGGCTAAAACATACCAAGGCGAGCTTGACGAAAAGGCGGAGCGGGAAGAGGCAGAGGCTCATGAGATGATGGAGGATGTTGAGATCCCCGGCGAGGGAGTGTTCGATGTCGACGAGGATGGCCAAGCTCTACATGCCAATCAAGATTTAGATGCAAATATTCCGGAAGGTGGTGAGATTTCGGATCTAGATAACAACATTCCCGAGGCGGACTCCTTTGTCGATGGTGCTGAAGATGAGGAGGAGGATGGAGAAGTGGATTTGGATGCGGATATTCCTGAGGCTGAGGCAGAAACACTTTGGGATGATTCTGACGAGGAAGAGGAAGTCGAGGATTCTGACGATGACGATCTTACGGGCTATGCATCAGCTACCCATGATGTTGGAAATGCATCTTCTACCACGGCCGACTCTGGGAGCTTCGGTGGTACAGATGAGAGTCCCCAGCAAGCTGCATTTTCTCATGACGAGAGGTTCCCGAATAACAGAAGGGAGTATTCAAGGCAGGACTATGACTGGAGGGGACGGGCTCGGTACAGGAGAAGTGACGACAACATGGAGGTGGATAGCGAATGATCTGAGATAAAGGGAAGTACAAGGCGTTTTATACCATGATTATCATTGGAAGAGGAATATATCAGGCTCCTCTTCATGTAACTGTATACCCTTTGTCTTTTTTACGTTATAGGGAGAAGACCCGTGTACTTAAGGGTCTCACTTTGGAACCGTCCACCATGATTAGTGTTCACGAATGGTACCGATCGAGTTCTAATTGTAATGCGAGTTTCTGGTAGCGAGCTTGAGTTTGTTTTTGAGTTCCGTACCTGACAATCAACGAACCGCCAAAATACACTATCCCCTCGATGGTAACACCAACCGACCCGACGAAGGGTGTTTGAAGGTTAAAGTGGCTAATCACACCGGGTGGATACCTAGACAGCCTTTTAATCCACCGTCTAGAGTAGGCTTTGGAAGCTTGAGCCTATCATCTACACACTTTGCCGTTCGCTTTCGACGTTAATGAGTAAATGGAGACGTCAGTCGATATTAGGCTACCCTACCATTTCTGCCGCCATACAATTCTGGGCTTTCCATAGTCCTATATAGGGGTATGTTATCTGAAGTCTCTGCTCCTTGTGCATCTCCTGCGGAACATCCCCAATTTCTGCCGCCGTTCCACCGCCATGAAGTCTCTCGCAGCTCTGTTGCTTCTGGGAGCCATCCCAGCGTTCTCATTTGTCGTTCCCAACGATGAGACCGCTCAGCGTGTCTTCGGTTCTCAAGATCCGCTCGATGAAGTCCAGGAAGTTTTTGAGATTTTCCAGGAGGGTTTTGAGAGTAAGGTTGAAATCTTTGTTGAAGAATTCCAAGACGCCATCGATATTTATTTTCCTATCGAGGAAGATAAGAACTACGCGGAGACGGCTATCGATGACGCTTTTGAGGAGTATCTCGATTCTCAACCGAACGAGGACTTGAAGTTCTGGGATACTGACGCTTGGATTGGTCACTTCCGGACTGAGGATTTGGAGGGAGGCCAGTTCGAGGTGATGCATAAAAAGCATAAAAAGGACAAGAAAGATCGCAAAAAGCATACGGATCACAAGGATCACAAAAAAGATCCTAAGAGAAAGCACCATAAGCATGGATCAGATGGAGGACATGATGATGACGGCTCTGATCAGTGAGTAATTGTTTTGATTCGTAGCTATTAAATATACAGTTAACTAACACTACACAGTGGGCATGGCCATGTCCATAAACCCAAAATGCCTCCCAGGGATCACACCGGTCCCCATACTAACTCGACGATTTGGGACCTGATCTCAAAGTCAAAGCACACCAAGCGTTTTTACGAGTTGCTGAAGGAGGACAAGGATATCGTGGACATGCTGCAAAACAAAGACGCCAACCACACAGTCTTTGCTCCTAGCAACCACGCATTCGAAGTGTTGGATAAATTTAAAAAATACCACGATATCCCGAAGGACTTGATCCGCCGCGTGTTGATGTACCATATCGCCCCTGGACGTCACAGATCGCAGGATTTACGCTATCATAACACTCTGATTACGAGTCTTCCAGATGACGAATTGGGTAAAGATATGCATCAGCGTGTCCGGATTGGTTTGAACCACAAGGGGCCGTCGATTAACTTTTACAGCCAATTTACTATGCTTGATATTGTACGCTCCAATTCTTCGCACCATTCTCGAATGCTAATGGATTACATAGTATGCAAACAACGGCATTATCCACGGCATAGACGCCGTCCTCCTCCCACCCCCCGAAATCCTCGACCTCGTTGAGATCCTCCCCACCGAATTTTCAACAACAGAAGCCGCTCTTTCCCGTACCGGGCTCCTCGACGAGCTCCCCAAGCTCCGCGGCAAGGGACTCACCGTATTTGCACCCTCCAACTGCGACTGGAAAAAACTGGGCTTCAAGATCAACGCCTTCCTGTTCTCGGATGGTGGTAATAAATATCTAAGGGCGTTGATGAAGTACCATATTGTGCCCGATCATAGCCTGTATTCCGATGCACTTGTGTCCCCTGGGGAGAAACAGGACGGGTTTGGGGTGAGGAATGAACTCGATGATCCAAGTGGATTGAATCATGGGTACTCGCATGTGGATCTTCCAACGCTTTTGAAAGACCGACGCATTTCGGTTGATATCACGCGCTTGGAACGGTTCCTTAGCTTCCGGGTTAATGGGTTGACGAGAATCGGTATGTTTTCTGTTGTTTAGGACTCCTGCACGTGCTAACTTGTAACAAGTTATATCCGACGGGATTGCGAAATCGGGAGTCATCCAGGTTCCGGACCATGTTCTTATACCGCCTCACAGTCTCCATGATCATTATGATCCGCCGAAGGAGGTTGATGAGGAGGACGATGAGACGGAAGCCGGGACTTACTCTTTGGATGAATTTAAGCGAATTCTTGAGCCTTTTGTCGAGCAGGAACAGCGGAAGCTCGATGAGTTGGAGCGGCTAGGAAGGCTCAGAGATTATGAGTTGTAGACTTTCCCAAGAGATTGAGGTGGATGACAGTGGATTCTGCATTTATTATTATTTATTATTATAGCCAAACAAATGGCATTGTATCATATTACTGCGTTGGGAGTACGATCTGCAGCTGTATGAAGGTTTGTACGACAAAAAAATTGGAATTGGTTTTTTTGTAGTTACTTTATTAGTGTCCTCTGCTCTCGATCCTAGATTTTCTCGTAGCTTGTAAGCTCACTCCTCAACGGGCTGGTTTTTCGAGCGCAGGTATCCTCTTGGTCTGGAAATGATAAAATCCGAATGAGGTCTTTTATGAAATTTCAAGAACCGAGTGCGTTTCTGTGACGATGATGTAGCCTTTCGACATATTAGGTTAGCGTGCTCTCAACATTTTTCTTGCAACGGAACAATCCGGCTCTTTCTCGCTGCCTCTTCGCCTCAGCTCTCCACCTTCACCTTGGGAAATCTCTCCTCCTCCCTCTCACGAACCGAATCCCCAACTCCCCACCAAGATGTTGGCATGCTCATTCCGTTGCGCCCGGCTCGCTGCCCCGGTCCGCAGTCAGTTCGTTGCGAGGCCCCTCGTCTTTAGAACTGTCACCACCGACGCTGCTAGTGCCAGCGTTGATAAGAATGCCGTTCCTAGTGTACGTTTTGCTCACGAAGCTATAGATGGGGAAAAGCGAGGTGCTAATGGAATGAGTAGGAGGACGACAAGCCGTTCACTATCAAGCTCAATAAGGATTCCTTCGAGACTTACGAACTTGATCATCCTCCTATCGAGATGGAGACTACCAAAAACCAGATGAAGCAGATGTACTTCGACATGACGAGTATCAGGTACTACCCCCCGCCCCCGCAGTAGAATTGGCGGCTAATTTGTTACAGACGTATGGAAATGGCCGCCGACGGTCTCTATAAACTCAAGAAGATCCGCGGCTTCTGTCATCTCTCTACCGGCCAGGAAGCCATTGCCACCGGAATTGAGCACGCGATCACCAAGGAAGACGCCGTCATCACTGCCTACCGCTGCCACGGCTTCGCGTACCTCCGTGGTGCTCCCATCAAGAGTGTCATCGCCGAATTGCTCGGCCGCCAGGACGGTATCGCATACGGCAAAGGCGGAAGTATGCACATGTTCACTAAAGGCTTCTACGGTGGCAACGGAATTGTCGGAGCGCAGGTCCCCGTCGGTGCCGGTATTGCTTTCGCAATGAAATATGAGGGAAAGAATAACACGTGCTTCACCCTGTACGGTGACGGAGCCGCAAACCAAGGCCAAGTCTTTGAGGCATACAATATGGCGAAGCTTTGGGATGCCCCCGTCGTTTTTGCCTGCGAGAACAACAAGTATGGAATGGGAACGGCAGCAAGCCGCGCCTCCGCCATGACGGAGTACTACAAGCGCGGTCACTACATCCCAGGACTCAAGGTGAATGGAATGGACGTCCTTGCGGTTAAGCAGGCGTCTGCCTTTGCAAAGGAGTATGCCACTTCCGGAAAGGGCCCGATTGTCCTGGAATTTGTCACCTACCGTTACGGTGGTCACTCCATGTCGGATCCTGGAACTACGTACCGTACCCGTGATGAGGTTGTCAACATGCGTTCCACTCAGGACCCTATCCAGGGTCTTCGAAAGCATATTTTGGAGTGGGGGGTGTGCACCGAAGATGAGTTGAAGCAGATGGATAAGGAAGCCAGACAGATGGTTGACCAGCAGGTTCGGGAGGCGGAGGAGTCTCCCGCCCCTGAGGTTTCCCCCAAGGTTCTGTTCGAGTCTATCTATGTTCCTGGTAGCGAGCCAAGGTGGACGAGGGGAAGGACGGCGGAGGAGGTTTACTACCACTAAGAAAGTAGTAAGGAGAAAAGTAGGCCCCTATCTTATCAATCTCTTGTTCGAGGCTAACCTCGATAGAAGGATTGTAGTGTCGTAACATAGATGATTGGACGAGGGGCTGGGATTGGGTTGGGTTGGGGTTCAAATGAAATGGGATATCCGAATTTAACGTGCTTCTTTGCTCCAACCTTTTTTTTTCTCGTCATGACGATGTGGTGGTGGTTTTGTTTTCGTTCGATTGTCACTGGTTTGGCTGGTTTTGTGAGCATTCATGTATAGGATGATAGGAATGATATATTTGATGTAATCTTAGACTGATAACGACATCCTGGATACACACGGGACGGAGGGAGAGAATACTATGTTTTGTTGCAGCGGTGAAAATCTGGTCAATGGGAACCCGCGGAGGTGGTTTGAGCGATTTTCGGAAATGATGGGGAGGTGAATGTTTGCGTGCGGGTGTGTACGTAGGCGTATGGAGTCGTATGTGAATAGGTAAATGGTGTCAATTTGGCATCCCTCTTCTGTCATCATATTTAATCACGCTTAAGACTTTATCCACAAACCATCACTCGGGCGGGTTATGTACCTTAAAAAATTTGTCACAAGGCACGTTTCGTCCCTTCTCATGTTTCTTCTCACACACGACATACTCATTCCGACTCAATCCTACCGATACAAGAAGGTTTCACCGTCTCACCTCGTGTGCAACACTATTACCTTAATTCTATTCATCGTAACCCCTCCTATATCCGCCAAACCACCCTGGACGAAGGCAAGCTAAGCTTGAAGCTATTTCTTGTTCTTGCATGATACCCACTGACTTCTGTTACAGCATAAGCATTGCGGGACAGGTACCGTAATAAATCAAAGCTACTGACTGAGCCACAAGATAATATTAGGCATTGTTATGGTCAAATAGCCGACTGATTATCAGAAGGCCCTCGGACTCCCTGGGGCACAGGGAATTCAAGAAGGCCATATCTACTCCGTCAAATTACTTCTTGTTTCACGCTGCTTGTCTGAAGGTGAGGTTGAAGCTAAGTTTTGAGGGATGTTCGCTGACTTCAGACACGGCGGGGCAGGTACTCGATAATAAAGCATAGCACCAACGAGGGAAATTGTGGTGTAGTCGAGCTACAGGTTTAGTAATGTGCCCTACTGCTAGGGTTGGGTGGGGTATATCTATCGTCGCCAAATTATACTTTTAAATCAAGGTGGGGTTGAAGATGCTTTCTTGAACGATGCCCGCTAATTCTGTGTCAGGTCGAGCTCTCAGTGAATATGAGATTCTCCCGGACAAGATGTAATTAGCAATGACAGTGCTAAGTTGGCACTGTTCAATGATGATTACGTTGTCAAAGTTGTATATTACCGTTCTGAGACTGGTGGCTTCTTGAGGGTGTGGTTTCTCAGGACTGCTGAGTGATCTGGTTACTTGGGAATACTAATTCCTCCTGTTTAAAGGTAAGCTTGAAGATGGGTTTTGCAGGATTATGGCTGACATCCGTGACGAGACATTACTGACACGCGGAAGGTACTTGACAATGATACACAGCACCAACCGCGGGAACACGTAGTATAGTCACTGAGCTACAAGTTTAGTACAGTTGAGTGGATGGTGATATCTTGCTCTCTTTTGTACTTCTTGTTTCACGCTCTACGAATATGTAATTTATCCGAAGGTAGAATTGAGGCTGGGTTTTGCTGGCTTGGTGATACGACTTGGGACCGATGTTGGCATGACAAACTGACATTTGCGAGGCTGATAAAATTGGGAAAATTGTATGGTGTAGACGCTTCTAGTAGGATTTGAGTAGCTGTTTTGGAGTCGAGGTACTTGACGTTAACGAGTGTCCGTGGGATTGGAGGGACTAGGTGGTGCGCCGCTTTGAGAGGTAGATAGGCCTCTTGAAGAGATACGATTCTGTATTGAATACTGCAGGTTCCGCGAGCGATGATATGTCTACCTACGTGGATTATTGCATCTTTAGCCGTGATAGGAGGGAGTTCACTTGAATTTCCCTGTGATCAGTCCTCAGATAGTATAATAACAATACAGGATTTGTGACAGAACCGAACTCTCGAATGCATTTGCAAGCCTAGGTGTGCTCTCGTGCCCAGAGTTTTCGTTGGTCGGCTAGCTCGGTCCTAAAACTGACTGAGCTTGCGAAGGAGGCAGATGCTGGTTGGCGAGCGCAGCCTAGGTGTATGGTGCGGTAAGGGGTCAACATTATTTGGCATCATGTACTAACTAGCAGAATTCAACACACACCTCCGACAACACCTCTCAACGCCTGGTATTGCCAAGCTTTCTCCTCTTTGGGGGAGAGCGGGGTTTTATTTTGGCTTCATCCTCACATACTGGTGTGTGTCTGATTGCCCTTTGGGTGAATGTACTTCATTGACAACACCATTGATACCACTCAGCATCAACACTGAACGGTAGTCCTCTGTCAGGGCAACTCACCTTCTTTTGGATGTTATACACCAGTTTATATGACAGTTACAACATGCAACAGCCTGGTACCATCAACCACCCACCAGCTTACAGTTTGATGATGGTCAGTATGACATAAATAACCTAGGGAGATCTTCAGTCTCAGACCTACAATTCCTGCCTGCTTCAGTTTTGGCGGTTGGGGTATTCCACTGCATTAACTTTATATGAAACCCTGGAGGGTGACAGCAAGAGACTTCAATGGGGCTTCAACTAAGTAGAGTAAGAAGGTTTAAGAAATGGAGGTTAATTAATTTGTTTTGAGGAGGGGAACCAGCAGGTGTGCAAGAGTGGTTAGGATGCCATTAGGGAAGCCAGATAGAGAGTCTACTATGGGAGGATGGGAAAGTGCCTGGAGGTTTCAAAGGGCATGGCTTTCACAACTTTGCCAAGGGGCTGAAAACCCTAAAGAAGTGATTGGGATCTGGGGGGGCAGTGGAAATATAGCATATATGTCGTGATCAGTAATGGTCAAATACAATATGATTCAAACAAACAAACTAGCAGAATTCAATGTTTATGCACATGAATTAGAAATTTTGGAGCTTGATGTGCATCAGATACTGGATTTTGCAAATTATTTGATGCATGATTTAGGAAATTCAGTATTTAATGCACATCAGGTTCCAAAAGCCCTTACTTTTCCGCTAATTGCATAGGAAGCTAGTGCATTCCTACACCAGAACCAGAACAAGCAAGCGTGCGGACTATCCGCACCTTCCAGGAGACGCATGGATTGAAGTTCAGGAATATAAAGTGTTCTACATCAATATATCAAACGGGGTATCTGGAAGAATTTATTTAGGGAGCAGAAAACAGTGGACTGGCGGCTCTGTCATTACGACTGGTGGCAGAACCTGCGTAGACGCCTCCTTATCTTTAATGTAATAATTAAGTAGGCCTGTTGAAAAACAAGGTTCTCGGTGATTGACTGAAGGTTAAATTGATGATTATACCAAGAGAGAGGTGCATGAAAGTATTGTCATACTTCACCAAGTCGTAACTACAAACCTAAGAAATATCCAAACATAGTGGCTGATTATTCCGGGACTGCGTTCCGGAGCTTGAATCCGGGACAAAAGACATGTGGTATAGCCATGGGACGAGTTATCTCGGGACGAGGTTCGCATGGTCCTGGGACCTTGTGAGTGACCCAGGTCGTTGATGACTCGACGGATAACTGACGACCCGCTGGATAATCCAGGGTCTAGTGCCTTGCTCTTGATTGAATAAGCGATGATCATTTACAGAAACTTCCTTGAGTAACTCACACGATGTCACACAAGCAAGACCTCTTTCATTCTTTCTCACATATAAACCAGCACTGCAGTACATCTGGAGGGAGATGTAGCCAACTGTATCTGAATTCACATACCATCTAGTCAACAACTCTGTGCCCGAGGAGCGAAGGAACAGAGGGCTGCATGATATTGCGTTTTGGGAGGTTTCGGGATTTAACGTTCCAATATATCATTCAATTTCCTTTCTCCATTCGTTCACATTCACTCAACCTCTGCATAACAATTTTACAACCCCCAAAACCAACTCCTGGCCTGCTCAGAATGAGAATGTAGCTATAGTTTCCGCTTTTTGCGCGCTCACTGCTGGAAAACGGGATACAGTTCCTAACCGATTGATCAATAACCATGGCTAACTTGGATTGCAGATCAGTACGCGGGCGAAAAGACTCTGAACGATCCCAGAGACCAGGCGAAGAAATTCAAGGCGTTTTTATATACAGCCGCAAATCGTGAGATTCAGCCTGGTTCAGGTGATACCGATGGCGCTCTGTTGCACAAAAACGGAGCTGTCACTACCTGGAATTTGGTCAAACTGAAGAGTTGATTACATATCACAAACTTTCATCCAGTTTTGTAAACTGACAGGAGTTACTCGTCAACAGTTCAGAACATATCTATGTTCTGGCATTTGTCCACATGATGCATGATTAGAACCCATGGAACTCACTTTCGCTCCTCGCCCACTTGGATCGGTCTTTCTCTTACTGCCGCCTATACCATTCAACTGTCTCCAAAGGTTCTCTATAGCATAGGTTGAGACTAGTCGTTAGCCTGAGAGCGGTTTCTGGGAATCCTGCACCCCGAAGGCGAAGTGTAAGGTGAAGCAGCTGTCAACGATCACCCCGCCTATGGTCCGGCAGATTTTCATGCTGCGTCCATGGAGCAGAACTCCGTCCAACTTTCAGTAGAGTTATCCTCAAGAGGGTTGGTAAAAGTAGATGTGAATAATATTACCGATGTTGCCCATCCCAAAGTGGAAGTGCGCTTTGTCATTAACCAAAGCTGCCGGTTAAGTTCCGCGATCGGAGTTGAACTGGGGGCATTCTTGAATCTTTGGAACATCAAATCCCACGTGATCTGTTGATCTGTAACCGAATAAGTCTCGGTTATATTGGGATGAGGCCCTCGTGATTTCTCTGCGGTGGAACCACCGAAACTTCGAAGAGTGATTACAAGAGGCTTAACAGTGCCAAGCGGTCTAGTTAGAAACTCTGTGACATCACATGAACTTACCCGGTATACTTTCGTACTTCAACCCTACCATCACATACCACAAGTAAACATCACGCAAAAATGTCGAAATCTTCCGACCCAGGCCATTTCTTTCAAACAGAGTTCGTATCCCCAGCCTCTCGTTTCTCTCCGATACATACTAACACGCCTCCAGAGCTTCCCTTGCGACAATTGCCCGCCGCGCCGCCAAAGCATCCAACAAAAACGGCTCTCCCATCCCCGTCACTTCCAAAATCCTCGCGCTCCTCCCAGACCCCCTCAATACCGACCGCGTCTACATCGCCGAATCGTGCGGCATCATCCGTAGGGTCGGTCTAGAAGTGTGTACGATCCTCACCCTCTCCACTTACCCTCCCCTCTTTCTCACAGCACACAGAACGCAGACATCAAAACCGCGCTCTACCGCGGCTTCACCACCCCCTGTACCTGCCTCGCCCTCTCCGCAGACGGCCGCACTCTCTTCGGCGGCGCCTGGGAAAAGAAAATCCTCGCCTGGAACGTCGACACCCGGCAAGTCACCGCCACTTTCACCGGACATGCAGACTTTGTAAAAAGCCTTCTCTACATTCCAACCCCCGATGGCAGCGGGTTGCTCCTTAGCGGCTCATCGGACGCAAATATCATCATCTGGAACCCCAAGACCGGTGAGCGGCTGTGCATACTAAAGGGTCACACGAGAGCGGTGGGGACGATCGCGTTGGACCCGCTATTAAGCGATGACAACGATGCTATCGTGTTCGCGGGCGGAAGCGAGAGGGATATTAGGCGTTGGAGGATCCCGTATAAAAGCCCAGCACTGGCGGTGGAAGACGCAGAGAGCATACTTGAACATGATACGAGTGTGCATGCGATACGGTTTTTGGGCGAGGACGCGGATTGTTGGAGTGCTAGTGCTGATGGAACCGCGAGGAGGATGGATGTGCGTGCGCCTGCGAAGGAGAGGAAGGAGGGGTGGAGAACGGATACGGTTTTGAAACACGCGGACTATGTTAATGATGTTGTGATGGCTAGGAATGGGAAGTGGGTGGTTACGGCGTGTAGAGATGAGGAAGTAAGATTGTGGGATGTTTCTGTGGGTGCTTTTATTCCGCCATACCCTCGGTTTCGGGAAGCTAATTGAGGCAGACGGGAGAATTGTATCATACCTTCACGGGACATGCGGATGAAGTTACGGCATTGGCAGTGGTGGGAGAGAGGGGCAAGTGGTTAATTAGCGTCGGCATCGATTGCACCATCCGACGGTGGTCTTTAAAGCCGGTAGATCTGAAGGCTGCTCGAGAGGAGGCGAAGAAGCTCAAAGAAGGGGAAGAAGTCGAAAAGAAGGTAGAAGAGAAAAAGGAAGGCGTCTTGACGGCCGAAGAGGAGGCGGAATTGGCGGAGCTGATGGATGATAGTGATTAAAGATACTGGTGCGAATTAGTCCATCCAAGAGCTCCTTCTTCTTGATGCATGGCATCAACTATAGATTATTGGTGTTGGGACAAGAAACCCGAGTTCTAGCATAACTGAATTCCTTCGATATAGGGTAGCTAACTGAAAAAACTTTGATAAGGGGTATACAACCAAGATATGTCGAGCGTCCGTTTGAATGAGCTAGACCATGGGCGCTGTATTTTCCCCAGACCTTACATCTAATCTGTAGATAACCTTTGTATGACATGTAGTCAGCTTCCATGAAACTAACTCATGTCCACCTGTCCATTCAATATCATGTCGCAGGCGTTTCGTCCTTGGCCTCTGTCCTCACCAGCTCCGCCGATTTACAAGCCAACTTATACAGTATCTACAACTAAGCATCAGAATACGGGGGCAAGTGATGGCACGGAGAATGCGGTGCAGAAATTGCTGGTGGAGATGCGCTATTCTCTTGGGCTGAAGCGTGGCGAGGACGAGAGGTAGTTAGGACTTAATCAAGCTGAATAGAGCAGCACAACATGGTTCACACAGAATGTATTATCCCTTTTCCGGTGTCAAAGCAACAAAAGATTCGCTCGAAGTCATGAACCAGTAAGAAATCCATACGAGCGCGCTGCTTGCTTGCTTTGCTAACAACAGAGAAGAGACAGTACCTCAGCGGTACAATACAGTAAAAGAGAATGAGAAACTGGGACCCATATCCCTCAGACCTCTGCAAAGCAAACCGAGAAGAAAGAGACTCCATGCACACACACGAAAAGAGTGCAACAGTGCTGCCGGCCAAATGAACGCAAGAAAAACGAATTCCCAGACACAACACGCCATACTATGATTCCCAGAAAGTCGGCTTTAGTTACGTTCATGGAACAGATGAAATCTTTGACCATGTGCTCTGCTTAGTGAAGCTGTGGAAACCGAATGTTAGCTATGGTTGAGCGAGAAGAGAGAACTCAACTTACATTGAGGTAGTGCCTGACGGCAGCCTGGGCCTGACGTTCGTGGTACCTCTTGGCCTCGCAAGCAAGTCCCTCTCGCAACATGCGATCGATGCGATAGTCCTCCTCGGAAATGACGAAGGGAGGAGCAGCCGCAAGAGCCGGCGGCGCAGCTGGAACAACCTGGATGGCAGCAGCCGCAGCAGTGGCAGCAGCCTGTTTAGCCTGGGCCAACGCCTGGGCGTTCTCCCAGCTCATCGGCGGCGGTGCAGAAACGATAGTGCAGCCTGCTGGTAAGAATGCTCTTTCGGCGTGGGAAGTATCCGACACCGGGACCGGAGCTGGGTACCCAGCGGGCCAGTGGTATTTTCCTGCAACCATGAGGGGAACCGGTTGCGGCGCTGGAGCCGGAGCCGGAGCCGGAGTCGGACGGGGTCCAAGCTCGATTGGAACAACCGCAGTCTCGGTCGCCTTGTACAGGATATTGCCTCGAGTCGTCTCGGCTTGAGGGTTCTCGACCGGGACATAGACCAGCTTCCCATTTTTGACAGTAGGAGTGTAGCGCAAGTTGCTCTTGCGAGCAACCTCGACGTCCTTGTACGGAACCATGATGCGAGGAGGCATCTGGCCCGTGACAGGAATGATCAGCTCGGTGGGGTAGGCTCGCTCAGTGGGCATGATGACGTTGGATGAGCGAGGACTTGAAAGGATTTGTGTTGATAGTAGTGATGTTGTTGGAAGTTGAAGGTGTGATGGGGAGAAGGGAAGAAGGTTGCGGGGGAGTCTCGTTTTATGTGGGTTTTATGTATTGAAGGCGAAAGCGGTGTTCTTTCTTCAAACAGAATAAAACGTCATTGTTGCTGTTGTCTGACGGAAACCAGCATCATACTCACGCACTCGCTAAATTCACTCACAGGTATGTTTGCATCTGCTTTGCCATCCGGTCCACTATAGGAGATAAGATCCAGACCAAATGTCGATTTAATCTCCTCTCTGGGCTTTCGCTATTTATTTGGGGGACGTCTGGTTAAAGAGCTTGTGCACGATGGAATTGAGTGTATCATGATCATGAATCCAAAAGCAAAGCCATACCATGCTTATGTAGAGTAATGCGGCCAACCGGAAGTTCTTGATGGAAGAAACGGCAATAAGGTTACGGACTCATTCAAAGAATGTAGTGCATATTTCTGCAGCCTTAAGCAATGAGCTGGGGTACAAGTGATCAGCAATTACAAGCAATCTGGTTGATGAGTTGAGATTCGTGGGCTGGAGACCTTTTCGCTAAGCCTGATGTTGAAAGGTTAGTCGAGAGTTGCAATCTGTATGCACAGAAACACAGACAAAGGGGAAGATCAGCTTGGAAGCTATCGTGGGCTAAAGGCATATATATCAATCAGCGGCGTTGTAGCTGTAGCTAAGTGGAGTTTCGCTTATCCCAATTATCAATATTGTCTGACCAATTCCTGGCGACTTGCTTCTGACAACCAGCCCTTGACTTTATGATGAATTGCTTAATGACGTTCAAAGCTGAATGTTAAAGACCTTTATCTTGGTTTTCGTGCAGCTCGGCGTTAAAGCCACTGATTAGTACAAGTAGCTGAAATTAGCGTATCGCTTTAAACTGCATCAGGGTGTTGAGATATCTCATCATTTTTCTCAATTATTCATCGAACAGATAAATGATAGCTGTCTCCAACTGCGCGTGTTGGAGGAAGGGGACCTAAACAGGGCACTGCCACGAAGAGTCGCCGGCGAGAGTGTGATGGTGCCGAGTTTCCGCTAAGCAGTCTCGCCATGGTCACGCCTGTCCCTTCCCTTTGTCCTCCGCACTCTCGCTGTCCACCACCCTCGCTCCCATACCTCTCAACAACTCGCCTACAACCGTCGCATCCTCATCGGTCTCTGTGACACCGCCCTCAAACCCACTCCCAAGCTGTCCAAACAACCAAGCTTCCTTCAAGCTCCTTGTAAGCGCAACCAGGTCCTCTGCAGCTCGGATCATCGACGATGCGTGCGTTTCGATCTGATAAGCTTCTGCCGCAGCGATGTTCTTGTCTTTATTCTCGACCTACTCTTGTATTAGCATGGAGAAGATAAAGAGATTCAGCGCGACGGACAGGACCAAGCTGCATGATGGTCTCGAAACGCTTGAGAAGGATTTCCGTGTTGTTATTAACACGCGCTACGGGTACTATTAGTGGGCAGCTTGATAGACAGATCAGGAGCGAAAGGCGGGCCTTGGAGGCTTCGATAGCCAGCGTTTGGATCTGTGCTCATTGTGGTCTTTAGGTGGTTGTTGTTGGGATCGCAACAATCGGCGCTTTGTGCTACCTATCGCTACAAGTAATCCCGTGATGTGTAAGGAAATAGTGGGCTTTGAGTGACATCGCGATCTTTCGAACTTCGATCAACATTTTAAGACCATACACTGCCAAAGAGATTTTACAGAACTTATGTACAGTTGGCCGTCAGAAAACAATTCTATGAAGGGAACGAAAGATCTTCAGGAACAAAATCAAACACCTTTCATCGCATTTAAATATATGTAATCAAGCTTTGTCTGCGTGGTTGCAATGATGGTAAATTGCTTTTTGGGTTCGGCGGAGAAGAAGTCAATGTGTCCGCATTCAGATTGGCTCAAAGGTTCTCCCCGCAGCAGGGGTCAGAAACAACCTGTCTGCCACATAAGAATCTAGCAACCAACTTTACTCACCGCCAACACCAACGACACCCATCACCACCTGTCCGACCTCTCAGCTCGGGCATTCTATCTTTCTCCTTCATCCATCTCACAAGTTTCACCTCGCAAATAATTTTCATTTCCCTTTGTCAGGTAAAGCCCTCATGCCTCCCAGTTGCAGTTTTGAGCTACCTGCCTCGTTTTGTGGGGCTGTGATTCTGACACCCGTTTCTTACCATAACAGAACATCGAGCGCGTCATCATGTCTGCAACTTCAAATGACACCAACAAGGCTCAGGTTTCGAGCAAGCGACATAATAAGAAGCGAACCGATCCAAAGGGCTCGGTCATCATCTCCACCGTCTCGGGAGACACTGTCTCCTCGACCCCAATCCCATCATCTCCCGTTGACCGTACCCGTAATGGTACGCCAAACGGTGGCGCCTCGGAATCGGGCAAGTCTGAGAAAATCGAGAGAGAGTCGCTCAAGGAAGTTACCAGGTAAGTCATATGTAATTTCGGGAAGCTCTTGTGGAGTAGCCGTGGAGACGGATAGCTGATTGCTTTACGCGATGCAGGAGGCTCAAGAAACAGACCAAGAAGCTGGTACATACCTTATCAAGCTTATTATTACCCTATCACAAGAACACCTGAGGTTGTTAGTGCTAACATCAACCAGGAAAACATCAAACGAGCCGAAGATAAGATTAAAGATCTGACCGAAGAAGAGAAGGAAACTACCATTTTGATCAACAAGGATGAACGCCGAAATATTAAAGACAAGCAGATCACCGAGGCTGTCCACCAGGAGCTTTCTGAAGTCCACGAAAAGCTTAAAACCCTCATTGAAGCTGAAGACAAGGTTCTAGGGGACCGCTTGGACGAACAGAAGCGTACCTACGAAGCTAAGCTTACTGATGCCGTCAAAGACGCCAAAGAAGAAGGACTTAAGCAAGGCAGGGAGGAAATGGTCAACGAAGGAAACGAAAAGGTCAACACTCTGTTGAAGTTCTTGAGACTGGCTGGATATAGACGGTCTGTGAAGAGCGAGAATGTTCAAGAGGATGAGGCCATTGAACAAGTCTTGGTTCTTGTGTACTCTGGTGACTCTTCTGCTATGGAGGCGTGCATAAAATTGGCCGAAGGATCTACCGACCTTGTTGGAGAAGGATATGATGTTTCCTGTAAGTCCCTCTGGTGTCTGTGAACTTCGCAATTACGGTCTAACGTTTACTGGTGCAGTTTCCAGAGTAAAGGAACTCGCTCATGATCTTCGCCTTGATGAGGATGAGGAGGCCCCGGAAGAAGGGGTCGATGCTGATACCATTGGAGGTGTTCCGGTTGAAACCTCTGACAACGAGACCCTAGTTGCTACCGAAGATCCCGAAACAGCCGTTCCACCCCAACAGACGTCGGACAATGGGGCAGAACCCGAAGCAGCTTCTCCCAACCTAGAGATTGCTACCGAAGTTGAAGAAACTATTGATACTGTGTCTGCTCAGGAATTGACGAACGGAGGATGGGAGGAGGGATGGGGAGATGCTATAAGCCTCGAGGCTGAAACACCTGCAGTCGAAGAAGGAAAGGCACTTACTGAATCGACTGGCAATGTGCAGTCTACCTCGGAACCGGAGAAAACCGATGAGAGAGTGGAAGGTGGGTTCCGTGATGTATCCAGGCGTGACGGAAGAGAACGAGGTGACTACCGCAACCGGTATAGGTCCAGAGGCCGTGGTCGAGGTGGTTACCGTGGCGATAGAGGTGGAGGAGAGCATCGTGGCGATAGAAGAGAACGTCGTGGCGATAGGGGAGATTATCGTGGCGATAGGGGAGATTATCGTGGCGATAGAGGAGAACGTCGGAGCGGTGGGCGTGGACGAGGATATCGTGGCAGCGATGGATTCCGCGGCGGCGATGGATTCCGTGGCAGGGGCGACAGCCAGCAAACCCCCCCGCCTGCTACCTCGTCCTAGGTGAGGACGTTTCTTCTGTTCTGAATACCACAGTTGAGTGTTGGATGGTAAGGTTTGGAGACAGCGGAGAAGATTAGAGCTCATTTCGGCCGTTTTCTTCGAAAAGTTTCATTCGGTTCACTGCATTTGTTCCTCTCTCTGGAAGCATTCGGGTTGTTTTTTGTGATTTCCTTACAGTGCTTTCTTGGTGTACACATGCTGGGATTTGGAATTTCTGGCGATCAAGGCGGGTAGGTTCTACTGGTTGTGCTTTACAGGGGTTCGTTTGTCTCTCGTTCTACATTCTATGCTCACGATATCTTGGGTGTGTACTTTTTTGTTCCGGAGATTCTATTTTCATATACTGTCTAAAAAAATGCTCAGAGCGTATTTGCTCTTCTCCCATCTTACTTCACTTGGTAAATTGAATCAAAGACCTTTGCTTGCCCTCTTCAGGTCTACGAGAGATGAAAAGCTGCACGGTTTAGTTGGTGGTGCCTCAAGGGTTCTTATGCGAGGGTTCGGAGATATTGATTGATTGATTGATTGATTGCTGATGACGTGCGTGCTGATAGCAGGGTGTACAAGCTTACTGGCAAGACTTTACCGCCTTCTGCGCAGATCTAGGATCTGGGGAAAATGTACCTGGGCGGGTTCCTGCATCTTGCATCGTTGGTAGAGTTGACCACCTGAAGCCCTACTATTCCGTTCTCCATAGTTTCTAAGCAGTTGTGGTTTTCTCTATGGCGGGGCTGTCTGGCTTGACCCAACATCTTATGGCGCAATTAGACCATGAAAAGATTTCCATCCTTCAAAGTCATGCAAGTTCCTACAGTCCCATCACCGTCGGGCAACGGATTCACGAATCACGGTGCTTGAAAGAGCTAATGGGTGCTAGGGGTGAGCTTAACCGCTTTTGGCTGGCTTGGCATCCATCAGCGCATCTTTGAGGGGACACTTGGGAGCAGGAAAGAACCTCACCACCGGAAAGAAGTCGTTCGTTCACCAACTTTTCCCTACCACCGGCCCCAGAGGTTTTCATTAGTTTAGCCCGTTGAGCGATTGCACCAGCTGCTCTTGCTGCGAGACAACTTGCCTTCATTGCAGGAACATCGCTTTCGAGCTCGCGTCCGACGTGAACGGCCTCCGGTTACCGATCGTACTGCTGCTCAACACCCCACGTCTGCGACGACCAACATATCAGACGAAACTACCGTATCCTACAAATATTTTTCCGCGTGCGAACCACCTACAAATTTCGTCGCCCGTATTTTACAGTGTTTGCACGTACTAGCAAGTTCGCCTAGCACCGCTCGAACGAGACTCCGCAATGGCCGCGCTTGTAGCTACAGCCATGGCTGCTGCTGAACCTCTGCAAACCCCAGCGGAGGAGACACCTGCGGCAAAAAAATTTGAGGTTGTTGTGCCCCAGCGAAAAACAAGTCTAGAGGAGTTTCAAAGGTTTCCGGAAGAGGAGGCCGAAGACGACGGCGAAGTTATTGAACCAGCCTATTTCTATGAAGGAGGCGGGATTCCAGTCTTTACACCTGTATGTTTCGCCTTCAGAGTTCTCTTTCCTGCATGCGAGGTAGCAGCGCTTGTGTTTGGAGGCTAGATGCTGATCCGTCGCCACATTGCGTTCACAGACAATGGACCAGTTCAAGAGCTTCAGCAGGTTTGTCGATAAGATCAACCACTACGGGATGCAGTCGGGGATTATTAAAGTGATTCCTCCGAAGGAATGGTTAGCACCCGAGCGCGCAATTCATGTTTGTCGTACTATTACTTACACCATTTCGTTTACTAGGACGGATTCGTTACCTTCGCTCGATGAAAGGGTAAAAGATATTAGAATTAAGAATCCCATCGAACAACACATTGCCGGAAATTCAGGCGAATATCGACAGACTAATGTCCAGAAGCAACGAACGTACAACCTTCCTGAGTGGCGACAACTATGTGAGGGCAGTGACCATCAACCACCGGCGAGACGCGGCGAGCGGAGAAGAGGACAGACGCAGCCGGCAGTCAAGAAAGGCGCTAGGTTGCGGAGAAGCGCAGCTAAAGAAGAATTGAAGGGGGATGAAGACGACAGTGCACCATTGGGAAAAACAAATCCACCTACCCCCGAGTCGCCCGTGGATAAAGTCGAAGATGCCACCCCAGAACCCACCTTTGGAAGGCAACCTAGGATGAAAGCCCACTCCGAGGAAACACCAGGGCCAGATACAGACATGCACGGGAGACAACCGAAGAAAATTCGTCGCAAAACTGCCAAGGAACGTGCGGAAGATCGAGAGTTAGCCGATGAAGCAGCGTATGAGGGCTTTAACTATAGGATACAGGACGCTGACCAGTTCACCCCCGAGCGGTGTGCAGAGTTGGAAAAGGCCTACTGGAGGACCTTGACGTACAACAGCCCGCTCTATGGTGCAGATATGCCAGGGAGCTTGTTTGACGACTCGACAACAACGTGGAATGTTTCAAAACTTGAAAATTTGCTGGACTGCCTTGGAAAGAAGCTTCCTGGTGTCAATACGGCGTATTTGTACTTGGGCATGTGGAAGAGCACGTTCTCGTGGCATTTGGAAGATATGGATCTTTACAGCATCAATTATATCCACTTCGGAGCCCCCAAGCAGTGGTACTCTATCTCAAAGACCGACAAAGCAAAGTTTGAGCAGGTGATGAGAAGTATGAGTCTCTTCCCCTATTTGAATATCGGCCCCTTTTTCTAAACTAGGTGGATAGGTATATGGCCAAACGAGGCAAAGAAGTGCTCGCAATTTCTCCGGCACAAAACGTTCCTCGTATCGCCAACACTACTCCAACAGCACGGTATCAAGGTCAACAGGTTGGTTCACCACCAAGGAGAGTTTGTTATCACGTTTCCCTTTGGGTATCATTCGGGCTACAACGTTGGATACAATTGTGCTGAAAGCGTCAACTTCGCTCAACGATCATGGTTAAACTTTGGGCGTGATGCCAAAAAGTGCGAATGTGTTGGTGATTCGGTGTTTGTCGATGTTGATGAAATTGAACGGAAGCTGCGTGGTGACCCAACCGATGATGAATATGAAACGGAGGACGAAGATGAGTATGGTTATTATGATGAGGGTGAGACAGGGGGTAGACACGGCAATTTCCCAACGCCCCCAGAAAGCGTCGAAGGAAAGGCGAGGGCAGGGCGACCGAGGAAGAGGAAGGGGGAGGATGGCACCAGCACCAAGACTAGGAGGGTTAGGATGAAGCAACCTAAACTTCCGACTCGAGAGCCGGTACGTCGTCCGACTAAACGCTGCAGTCATTTTGATGTGGTGATCTGGGTCAAAAAAGAACCGTTGATTGAAGAAGAGTAATGTACTAAATTCCGATTGTATTGTAGTGTGTCCTCTGTCCGAATGATATTCCTTCCGAACCACTCCTGTATACCGAAAATGGAGATCAAGCACATAGGTACGTGCTACCACATTTTTGATACCAACGCGGCTGCTACCGAGGTACCCTGTTCATGTCGATGACTAACCTGTGTCCCGACAGGTTATGCGCTATTTACACCCCCGAAACATATTTCAAATGGGACCATGCAACCAGCAGGGAGATTGTTGCAAACATTGGTGAAATCCCCAAAGCAAGACTCGAGTTGAAATGCGTTTTTTGTCGACAAAAGAAAGGTTCTTGCTTTCAGTGTTCGGCAAAGAAGTGTACTCGGGCGTACCACGCCACGTGCGCTGCAGCAGCAGGTGTTTTGGTCAACATGGTGGATGTTCAGGTTACTGGGGAAGACGGCGCGACGTACGCCCAGACAAACATTGACTATCGATGCAAAATCCATCGACCAAAACGACCCAAGGATTTGGATGCCGAAAAGCTCGAGGATGATCCGTTGATACGGAAATTCTCTGTTGCACTTATCAAGGATGATATCATTCAGATGCAGTATCTTGGAGGCGATATATTTGCGGGAGTGGTGGAGGAAAATCGAGTAGATGAAGAGACGGTGTTGGTTCGGATTTTGCCCAAAGGGTATGTTCACCGTCTTCTCGCCTCCCTTCTATTGCAACTTACTCATACTTGGATACAGAGAACAACTAATGGAAGTCGAATGGAAATGGATACTTGCTCAAGATCCATCAGAAACCAATTTCCCGGATGCAATTACAACGGCACCTCTCTACCCTGACCCCAGCTATCCACGAACACGCAAAGCCAAAGTAGCGCAGAAAGACATCCCGGAGGCAGAGGAAATGTTTGGAGATGACGATTCAATATATAAATGGGGCGAGCTGGTGGTCGCGGAGCCGTCGAAACTCCAAGACCAAGAACCGGTTCGTAATTGGTGGTACTACCTTGGGGAACTCTCCACAGAGTACATTCCCAAGTACTCTGAGGATCCAAGACGACGGGTTCACAATAACGCCGCCAATTTTGTTACACCGAAACCAGCGAGACAGAGGGCATATAAGCCGCAGCCTGCAGCTATTAAACAGGAATCAGGACTTCACCATGACGCTATGTCTCCATCAATGCAGCAACATATCAATTACCAGAATCCACTGCGGCAACCAGACTATGCGATGCACCATAACCTGCCACCAGGATACCGTCCGGAGTTCGTCAACAATCAGTTGATTGGGTACGGGCCGCTGCCGCGAAATCAGTACCAGCCCGTACCCTATTTACCCGTGTCACCTCCGAATGCTCCTGTCACAGCTGGGTCGTCTTTACCAAATTATGGTGGCCCTCATTACACCGCAGCTGGGCTGCCGCCACCTGCTCAGTCGCCTCAGGATCGTGCATCCGCATTGAGTCTACCGCTACTGCAACTGTTTGGAGAGGCACCCCCACCACCTCCCCAACAGAGACCCCAATATTCGAGTTCTCCACTAGCCTATAGCATGTCTTCACCGTCGAGGCCAATGCAACGCCAGGCACAGTCACCGACCACTCCTGTGTATCAGCACCAGCAGCCCAGTGGAATGAGTGCAAGTCCTCCCACTCATTCTTCGCCGATGATGCCACCGCCCACCCCGACGCAGCAGTACCACTCTCACCCTCCTGCCTCTAGCTATACCCTGCAGCCTATCCAGCAATCTACACAGCAGCAACAGAAGCCCTTACCTTACCCCCAACCCCATCACCCGCCACCTCAACTGCAGTATTCATCTCAACCGCAACCAACTACGTCTCCGCAACAGGACTCATTCTCGGCATTTATGGGCGAGGTTGTAGCGGTGGTAAAACCCCACACTAATATCGGTTCTACCAACACCACCATCCCCCCCACTGCCGTCTCTGCTGTTGCCGGCGATGGTCAGACTGGTCCTACCAACCCCACCAACGCTACTCCCACCGCTCCCGCTGCCCGCAGTGGTTGGTCCAGTTCTATCAATACTACCGCTACTCCTCCTGCTCCTGTTTCCAGTGGTGGTTGGACTGGTCAAACCAATATTACCACCACACCTACTGCTTCTGCTGTCAACAGTGGTTGGTCCGGTTCTACTAATACTGCTACCTCTCTTCCTGCTCCTACCAGCGGTAGTTGGATTGGTCAAACCAATACTACTATCACCCCTACTGCTCCTGCTACTAGCGGTGGTTGGAGCAGTTCGGCAGTGCCGTTAGCAGATATTACGGCAGCGATTGCGAAGCTTGCACGGGAGCGTGCAGAGAGGATGGTACAGCAACAGCAGCAACAGCAGCAGTTGCAAGCACACCAGGCTTTAGCTTAGGGGGATTTGTAGAATCGGAAGTGAAGGAATAAAAATTATGGCGTATTCGGAGTTGTACGAGAGAAGAGGTGGAGCGGGGAACAAATGCTTGCTTTGTATACTAGCTTTTTCCTTCTTTTCTTTTTCTTTCTTTTGAGGATGGTTACGTTCTTGTTTACTGGTTCGGTATCTGCTTGCTTTCTTGTTTGGGCGGTACTTGTAGCTTTTGATTTTGCTGTTTGATTCGTTTTCGGTTTTCTCTTTTTATGGGGGTTTACTTTACTTTACTCTTAAGCCTAAGTACTTGGTGAATTACATAGTCCGGCGGCTACGTGGTTAGTTGTACCTATCTGTTTTTCCTTTCCTGGGGGTGGGTAGGATCTATATCGATCTTTTCCTATTCCTCCTCCCTTCTACCCATTTTGTATCAGCACTAGGGTCCTGTTGGGATTGTGTTTTTTTCCATTTCACGGGATGAGGGAAGGAGGGAGGGGCGTAAATACGACTTGAAGAATGGATATATAGGCCTTTTTTTATAATGAAGACTGTGGATAAGGGGCGGGAAGGGACGGATATATATATTAAGTAGCTTAGATAGGCATACATGGTGTTGAAAGATTGATTCACGAATAGCCAGTCCGTTTTCTGATGGTGGAGTGTGATGGCTAATAAGTGGTACCGTGTTCAATTGTGTTGCGAAATAGACCTAGCTTGGAGCTGATGTATCTGGAGGAAAAGGAGAGAGCATGTCGTCTTTGCTGGCCGGTTGGATGATGAGAGAGCATGATCGGTTGAGAGAGCATGATTGAGCATTTATTATAAAATCTCAAACCTTGAACACGTATATGCATGCACAGATTCTACGGTAGCCTTCCTTTGTAAGACTAGGACATATACCTATCTTAGATTTTGCAACAGTTAACTACGAGGTCTGATATATACCGAGAAATAGCTTAAAAATATACTCTGGGCGAGTAGGGTGCAGCCGCTCATATTCTGCTGTTGTGAGATCGAAAAATGACATGCGTGAATTTGTACAAACCCCACTCTACACCATGCAGAATGTAGTCCCCAAGTTTAGTGATACGAGTGGTAATTTATCTTAGTTTCGTCGGTAGATTGAGTGCCTTGATCAGCACTACCAACTTTGTGTTTGCGTTTGTCCGATATCTTGTTGGTAATTCGAAAAAAAAAAGAACTTCTGTTATTTTTCAAACTATCGTGGGCAAGTTTATGAAGCACTAGACGTATGACATAGACTGTGAAAGGCAGAGTGATATCCCATGGAGTAGACTGCCCGGATAATGATGGCACGAGGTGGACGGCATTTCGTTCCGCTAGGGCTCAGTCTACTAGTCTCGGGGCTTTTAAGTGGTGATCCCGAGATTCTCAGACCAGTTGTTGAATCAATGTACCAACGATCAGGTACCTAGTCATCCTGGTGACAATTTATTTGGGCCTAAAGATGTGAGCGAGCCGAGCGAGGCGTGGAGGGTAAGTGCGGGGGTGAGTACTTGGGATGATTGGGCTATCTCACACTGTGCCCTTTGTGAAAGTGGAAGAGCATACAGTCAAACTCTAGGACTTCAATGCTCCGACGTCTCTACGGCCTTGGATTGGACTGATCCATGAAAAATCATACATGTTTTATGTCCTAGAACTCGAGAAACAGGATTCAGGATATCCCTTCTCTTCCAGATTTAGACTTGTGCAGTCCTGGGAAAAACAGCTGCAGACTAACCCCGAGACGTCTCACACTAGTGCCCAGACAACAGTTCTTGCTTGCTCAAATATTCACATTCAAGTTCTAGTTTCTGGGCTGTGCTCAACTTCCCAGCATCTGTAATATAGATACACCTCAGTGTGCAACCCTGGGATATCGATCCAACCTCTCTCAAAACCTCTGGCACAGAACTTCTACTCTAGAACCCTCGAATATGCTCACGGTGGTGAAAGGGAATACTGTTGGCCACTGGGCTGAGGGATGAGCAACCCGACCATGTAGAGAACTAGGTAACGGTAACCTTCATGCCCGAAGCGAACACGTAATGCTATCACTGCACTACCTAGTGATGTTCAGCCGAGAGGCCATACAAACCCTAAAACTGTAGGAGTAGCAGACCCCACGATACTCCAGTTCGACAAACTTTGTTGGCCCCATAGTGCTGGGGGAAGGGGATGCGCAATAAATGAAGGTATAGTCAGTATTCTATGTACCCAGAAACCTTTTGATGGCTCTTGACCTGTGCGGTAATGATGAACAATTTGTCTCGGCTGCAGCCTAAATTTGGCCCGTTTCATACGCACGCACTCGGAATTCACGAATCTATCTCGAATGGGTTTGTGGGCATTATTATGTTGCACTGCTGCCTGCCTGTCCCTAAAAATGCGTATCCCAGTCTCTCAAGCGACAGCAAATCGAATCGAAGCTCAATTCCGGGACTGGAATTCAACCTGATGTAGATTATAACGGTTGGCGCAAATTCATGGGGACCATTTGCTACGGGTTGCGTCGCTGGAGATGTGAAACTGCCACCACAATTTCCCCTAGACCCAGTGCTCATGATGCAAAATTCACCAGAACCGCAAGAACCGCGCCCCAACTGTGCACACTCAGGCTCTAATATCTTGAACGGGTCTTTGCCGGGATATTGCCATCATATTGGTGCCCAATTGATGCTTTGCTTCCTTGGCAAATGACGACTGTTCCGCATCTGATGGCTTAATCGGAGACGAGTAGGCAGGTTCTGGGCTCTCTGGGCTTTCTGGGGGCGGCGAGGAGGCGACGGTGGCGGTGGCGGGGCTTTAAGGATGGGTGGGGGTCGTGGGGGCAGGGCTACTTGGCAACCGCTGGCCATAATAGTCGACATCAGTATGCATTTTATTCAGTTCTTCAGGGCAGTAGTGTCACGGGGCCGATTTTATACGTTAGTAGACGCTGGTATGGACGTCGGAAGAGCCATATATACCTTGGGGCGTGGACTATGAAGCGGATGGAGTCTAAGACCCATCATACAGCTGTTGGTTTCGTCATATCGGCTGTGGGTTGTGAGAATTGCAAAGGTTTGAATTTGTGCCTGCTATAAGGGTCATCTCAGAGAATCCGTAAAGACAGTTTGATAGCTCCTTTCCCCTACAAATTCCTGGGTCCACCAATTCGCACTCGCCCGGCAACGCAATTTTTGCTGCATGCTAGGAGGCATTGCCCTCAAATTTCCCTCTTGTAAACAGAGGAATATGCAGAAAGCAGAAAGCATGAAGGAAAATATGAAGTAGCCACATAAGCAACTAAAATCAGTGAACAGGAGGTGTGCTGCAACATATCGTTTTGACTGGACATTCCACTTCCCCTACGCACTGTAAGAGGGTTTGCCGGACTCTTAGAGTTTCATCGAATAAATAGTCGCCCACCACACTGCCCCCAATGCAGATAGGCCTAGGTTCCTACAAATCTTCAGCTTTGGATCGGTCAGTGATCTTGGGATGACTAGATAGAACTAGTAGCGGAATCAGTCTTCGGTCTCCAATCGAGTACTTTGAGGGGGTAATACGTCACGCCATAGTTATCCCTACTTACTGAGGTCAATTCCAAGGATGACGAATCAACAAATCTGCTCCTAGCTACATCAGCGCTCTCAGTCCTCAAATGTGCTGGTCAAATGTTAGGAATTCGGAATGTCCGTGGTCTGTAATGGCCGATAAGCCGGTCATGATCGGTCTCACTCCTACCATTGTCGTAGACAACCGCTTTCATGTAATAGCTGTAATCGCTATCACACCTGCGGATAACACTGATGGTGGTGTCGCAGCCACAGCAAACATCGACATCCCATGTCTCTTGACTGATGAGCGAGTAACTTGTAGGTTACTGCTTCGGAAGACCCGACAACTAAGCAAATTTTCTAACGTTGTATTCAGGGAAAGCAAGATTATTTGGGAGTTGACGGCTACTTTCGTCATCATGTGGTTGTTGGCGACTGCCGGTACCGATGATGAGTCCTGCACCGTGCAGCGGCGCGAACCCATAAAGCTTACTCCGTCACCCTTCCGCCCAAGTCTCTTGTAGGCATAATCCCATTCCTATCCCAAGAGTTTCGAGATATGAAGACTATGGTCTGTAAGTTTATTGAGAGGGCATTTTTGTCGTATTTTAATGCCTAATGAATTTTCTTGCTTGCGGTGTGCTGGGGAAAGACGCTAATGCGAATGTAACAATAAGGTTAGGGTTATGCAGCTCAATTTTTCAGTGCAAGATGCTTTCGGGAAAAACCTTGAGAATGTATAAGCACGTGAAACAGACATGAATTGGTCGCTTAGCTCAGTTGGTTAGAGCGTGGTGCTAATACATTGATATGACACGCCAAGGTCGCAGGTTCGACCCCTGCAGTGATCACTCTTTTATCTTTTGCTGGGGTACTAGTATGCAGACTTTCTATGACGGCAATTGAAGATCGAGCGGGAGTAGGCTGAGTAGAGGGCTGGGATCAAGGCTTCGGATAAATACATAATCGAACGTAAGATGCCTAGGTAGGAGCCTACACGGTAAAGTATTAAATATCTACCGTGCCACCAGCGATGAGTGGAGCCTATGCATATATGTAAATTGAAGTCTCGCTCTCCCATGTTCAAAACGGGCAGCTTTGTGCCTCAGATCTTGCTTGCCCGTCTGCATATTTCAGGCCAATAGTATCTGCCTTGATTAGGAAACTTTCTGGCACACAACTGGTGGAAAATCAGGGTGGAAATGGACCTGTTGAATAAGGCAATGCAAAATCAGGTATATTTTTGACTGAGCTACGCCTAATAGTTTTTACATGAAAACGGCCAAGGGGATCCATTTCCTCTGAAGCCGTGGATTCATTAGTGGTCTTCGTTTGGCATTGATGTTCATTCGCTCAAGGATCTGTGGTTGGTCCTCCTTCATGTGGAGAAGAGATGTTCCCGAGTGTTCCGCGGCCTCGTTATTCTGAAACACTATAATGAGTCTGGAAGTGACAGTTTCTAGAAGGTCTCAATGAATGGTGAGGAGTAGGCTGTGATCGTACCGGCCTAGAATGTGTCGGAATGCATGTACTTCCACGGTTTTGTCGCCCATGGAATTGGAATCAATTCCCGATTGGTTTGCGATTGGTACTCTGCCAAGAATTGTTTACCAACTGTTTGAGTTGGAAGAGAATGTATCGGGCAACAGTTGACCAACCACCACCTAGTCTCGTCCACTACTGCATCTCCCAACCTCTAAAAACTGCAGCTCGCCCTTGCACAACGCTCAGGTCGTTTCTCTTGTTTCTTCGGCCGTCCTTGTTGCCGCAGCGTGCATCACGATACGACCGGTCGCTCTAGTCCTGGAGCCATCTCGCCATCATTACCCCTATTCGCCTTTCCGTAGCAATTTATTGCGATTGAGACGCGGAAGATACCATTCTGCAGTTTACGTTTTTTGAAGGGCACCGGTAAAATTCGAAGAGGAGTCGCCGCCTTTACATGGTGAGCCCGAAGACTGGCAATAAAATAAGTATACTCAACACAGTCGACGGCGATCCCTAGTAGTTGGGGCTTCTGGAAATCTGTCGAACGAGATGCAGCTAGAGTTCTGCAAGAATTCTGTGCACACGAACATAAGGATAACGGTCTTTCGGGTGTTGACAGGTCGACAACATAACCCGGCCAGCACACGAGAAAGAACCACCAAAAACAGTGATTGAGGAAACTCAATAACACAACTCGCCAGACAAACAAATCACTGTCGTCTGGGCATTCGAGTTTATACTTGGTTCAGGGGTCATTTTACCAGTTCAATCATTTTCAACTACTGCGGCTCCAGTGTAACCGGTGCTCTAACCCCTCACTCCAAGGATTCTTCGATCCCATCACGCACATTTCCCGCACACACGGCACACCAAGCCAGTTCCCGCTTCGCTTTGCACAGACACCCGTTCCACCCCTTTGACATTCCGGACCGATCTAATTCCTCTCGCCTCACCCGTCGCCAGTGGTAACACTGTCTCAGACCCAGGGCTTCAGCAAGTGGAAATTCTGGCTCTACTGCTTCCCATTCCGTGGCGGTCACTACACGGGCACATACAGGCCGGGCCATCTTAGAGGTGTAGTGGAGCTACAAGCCGATGTCGTCTACTCATAGCACCGTGGCGGCGGCTGGTCTTGCTGCGAATACCGACGGTACTGCTACTGCTACTGCGGGCTCGGCGGATTCTAGGTGTGTGATGCGTGATCGTTCTCAGAAGAGCCTGTTTGCTGTTACATCGTACCTCCTGAAAGTCCTCCATTCCAGATTACGAAGTCTATCATATATATACTTTCAGCATAGCTGTCTCATCCCCTGTCTACTTAGTACTACGGCTATCTGCTATCTGTCGACTTCGTCTGTCTATTCCTTGCTGCTGCTGTCTTCCCCGTCGTTCATTCGTTCACGCACTCATTCATCCACTCATTCATCCACTCATTCGTTCGTATCATTATCGCGCTCCCACCCATTCCCCGCGCACTTGTCCAACCCTGAGCTATCCTGATCGGTCGCTGAGGTGTCTGACTGGCCTTGGGAGAGCTGGCAAATTCATCTGTCATGGTGTCGCCCGTGAACGATAGTACCCCACTGCCGTCGCGACCAGATCCTCCACGCACTCCTGCGAGTGGTAGTCCAGTGCCAGTAGCTGGCAGCGGTGCCTGGAAGCTTTCTTCTCTACCTACACTCGCAACCACAACAGCGATAGACAAATCTCGGGCGGATTTTGGGAACCGTGATGCTGCAGCGTCTCCATTGTCATCGTCTCCTACACCTTTGCAACCCCCAATGTCAACCTTTGCGAACGCCCTTGCAATGAAGAAACGTTTCTCTGATTCCCTTACTGACAGCTGGAGCAGAAGGCGACCTTCTTTACCGCAGGGTAGTATTGCTCCACCGATACCAGGAATTACATCCCGACATAAGGATTACTCGACGAACGGCAGCTCCTCGTCAAAATCACGGAATCGAGCATCGTCGGCGGCCACGGCCACGACCGTGAACTACTCTCGGAGTCCTCCATCTTTGAGTTCTTCGGCATCCCTAGTTACAATCGCATCGACAACTAGTTCAGTAAGCAGTAGCAGTTTTCGCGGCGGATTATCAAGGCGGGATTCATACTCGGATGTGATAAGCAGAGGTTATAGCACGGTGCCACTGGCCAGCATTCCTAGTCGGGGAAACACTCCAGGCGGAGATTCACCAACGGTTCCACCAAGCTTAGACCCTGTGCGAAATGTTTCAAGTCAGCCTATTGCAAACCTAGGGGATATACGACAGGTCGAGGAAGAAAGTGTACCATTAGATTTTCAGGGTGGATACTGGGAGGAACCCATAGCGGGAACTTTTGACCCTGCGGTGCAGGCGGCAGCAGATGTTGGAATGCGAAGGATGGGTATTACAAGGAAAATATCGGATTCTAGGAGAATTATGGCAACGCCAGTGTTGGAGAGTACTGGGTCCGAGTTGGATGAGGAGGACGAGAGCACACCGCGGTGCAACAGAGAGTCTACGTTGTCGGGGTCTCAATCGGTTGGATACGACCTGTCATCAGACGAAGAGTCCACAACATCCTCAGTGGGAACGAAATCAACGTCTAATTCTTCAAGGGTAGGACTGCAGCAAACGGTATCGTTTTCACATACCAAGCGAGTGTCAAGGCCCATAAAAAATACACCACTGCCGGACTCGCAGCCTTCTGACAAGCGACCACCTTCAGCAGTTGACCGGCAGGTATCCTCATTGTCACGGCCTCAGAGTTCGACAGGGTCATTATCCAGGGCAGTAACCGCTTCACCGATGAGGCCTGGTCTCACGAAGGCCAGACACACACCTGGACTTGAGACAGGTTCGTCTGGTGATGATTCAGTGTCGCGATTATCATCTTTAGCTGGGAAAGTTGCAAACCAACAGCAATCTGCGGCGAGTAGTAGGTCAGCTTCGGCAAACATCAATAATGTAGCTCGTTCGGACAGCAATTCGTCTACCGCAAGCACTTCTACGAATGCACCAAGCACAAGAACAACTACTCCATCAGTTGTTCAGCAGAAGCAAGTCTCACCACGTGATCGGGTTGTCGCTTCAAAGGTACCACTAGCAGCATCGTCTAGGACTAAGGCTAGACATCCTCCAAGTCTGGAACCGCCGATACCAGATCCTTCGAGTGCTCCCAAAGTCGAGCCGGCGCCGTCAAGCGGGATGTATTGGTACAAAGCACCAGCCCATGGCTTAGAACATAAACCACTGAGAGCACATACGTGTACACTTGTAGGGAGTAATATCTATGTGTTTGGGGGCTGTGATTTAAGCACCTGTTTCAATGTCTTGCACGTTTTCGATGCAGACTCAATGTCTTGGTCAAAGCCCCATGTTTATGGCGAAGTTCCCCCTCCTCTCCGTGCCATGACGTGTACTGCCGTTCGGAACAAGCTCGTCATATTTGGTGGTGGGGATGGCCCGACATATTACAATGATATTTATGTGTTCGATACCGCGACATCGCGATATACTCGGCCACCAATTACCAGCGGACCAGAACCATGCCGACGACGAGCCCATACTGCCTGTCTCTACAAGAATGGGATATACGTGTTCGGGGGTGGAGATGGTGTTCGTGCTCTCAACGATGTATGGCGACTAGACGTGGCAGATTTGAACAAGCCCAACTGGAAACTTGTCTCATCAGCAGCACCGCCTGGGGCACGTTCTGCCGTTAATTCTAACTCGAATACCGCCATCGACCAGATAAAGCCCAGTGCCAGGGGATATCACACTGCCAACATGGTCGGCAGTAAGCTCATCATCTTTGGTGGGAGCGATGGAGATGAATGCTTCAAGGATGTCTGGGTGTTTGACGTCGAGACCACGCTGTGGAGATGTGTGGAGATAAAGAAGAGCTTTTCACGCTTGAGCCATTCAGCAACGGTCATTGGGAGTTACCTTTTTGTTGTCGGTGGCCACGATGGTGTAGAATACTCGAGCGAGGTGCTACTGCTCAATCTTGGTATGTCCGGTGTATGAATTGTGTGAACAATTCGTTTATACTAATGGTGTCAAATTGCAGTAACAATGCAGTGGGATCGCCGAAAGGTTTATGGCATGCCTCCGAGCGGACGAGGCTATCATTGTGCTGTGCTTTACGACTCAAGGCTGTTCATCATTGGCGGCTTCGATGGGTAAATTATATATCTCTCAGACTAATACTCTTTGCTAAAGTTCATTTACAGACATCGAGTATTTAACGATACATACATCCTTGAGTTAGCGGTCAGCAGTTATTATAGCCAAATCTCGCACTTTAGCGTAGTCGTCAACCCTGGCGCCTAATCCGTCCCTTCAGTTCTCACTACCACCACTCTTAGCCTCCTCTCCTCCTCCCCTTCTCTCTTAATGCACTATTCTGATGATATCTACGAAGCCTTTTGCGTCCTTTGTTTCGAATTCTGGTTACCGGTAATGCAGGGTGTTGTTGTCGGTTTTATACATAGATTACGCTATCAGGAGTCATCATTATCTCATCATTATCTTCATCTTCGTAAGACCTAGGAGTAAAAAGTGGGTTTTTTATTCGCCTTTATCCCTTTCTGGGTGGCTGTTCTTTGGCGTTAGGCTTTTTTCTTTTGTTGATTGCTTATTCCCCATGGGAAGCTTACATACGGATCTTCGGCTAACGGAGGTGGAGTGGGGGAGAGGACTTTGGCTTTGCGTTTCGTTTTTGGGGTCGCTGGTATATCCTATCATCTTGTTTATGTTTATTCTGTATGCTCTGGGAGAGGGATGGTTGCTACGATATGATATGATATAGCTAACCTACCTATTATATATGACCGAAAAATGACGGTCGTCTGGAAGTCCATTGCATTACAGGATGTGATGTGTCAATAGACGGTAGGTAGGCTGTGAGCCCCCTGAAGAACCAGTGGGGTGGGGGAAATCCCAGCTTCCTCTTGTGCATCGATCCTACCACTGCACTACTGCATGCAGTTGCGACATACGCGAGACACCGAGACAAGCCAAGATGCAAGCGAGCCCGTTGGTAGAAATTGCAATCCTTAGTTTTAAGCGAATGAAGTAGTTCGATGCCTGCATAGATATTGTACGCAAGTCGGGACGTTTCACGCAGGGCTCGGAGGATACCCCGGGAATTGACCAACACGAACTCATTAGAGCTTAGAGTCGTTGGGGGATTCGGCTCTCGGAAGCATCCAGCATATAGGCGGCCGCTTCAGGATAATCGACTTAAGACTGCTTGCACTATTCTCTCTGAATGCCACGGTTTCATCGAGAGTGCATCGATATCATTGCCTGTGGACCGGAGAGATTGGTTATGGTCCTGTATACCTACGTAGACCCACGACTGGTGGAAGGGGATTCGCAATCCCGAGCAACTAAGTAAGGTAAGTAAGGGGATGCACCTTATCCCGGCTCTTGGTCATGGAAGCTGGAGCGGATATATATTCGTTACTTGCTGAGCTGATATATGCTGGCCAGACCAGTCGCTGTTAGCGCTGTCAACTGAAATCAGATGTATTGACTAAGTACCAGGGAGCATCACTGATGAGGAAAGATATGGGAGGGATAAAGTTAGGAATTGAGATATAAATAAGCGCCGGGTGAAATCCCATCCCCCGGACTGCTGGATGCAAGCCGGATTGACCGCTACGTGACGGATGGACGGAATATTTGAAGTAGATTAGGTGGTTACAATACTCATAACCATTACCCAAGAACCAGTTCTAAATAACCTAACTTAGCGAGTGAAGCCTGAGCATGTTTGACAATAGAGCTAGTAAATCTATCTTTCTCACCTTTAGAACATAGCTAAAAAGAAAAAACAGCTGCAGCTCGCATTCTCTTAAGAACGATAGAATTCCCATCCCTAATTATCTCCAAACTATCCTAATTCCTCGTACCCATCGCCAAATAACACTCCAGATGTATCGCTCACGGAGTTAAATTAACTTCATGTTTCAAAAGCCAAAGTCCATCAGTATTTTCAGAGCTGACACTATATTAAGTATTGGGGGGATTTAACACTTCCTACCACTGTCAGGACTCGATGCAAAGAAGTAAGAAGGATAAGGGAAGAAGGGTAGAGAGGGGGAGGTGAACCGGTCACTGTCATACTCTAGATAGAGTGAACACAGTATGATTAAAACCAAACAAAGTAAGAACAAGAAACTTTGAAAGCTGGAAGATCGCTAACTTCGGGCGCTTTATGCCCCGTTTTGTTTGTTATTTTCTTTGGCGTATGTCAACCCACCCTGCAGGCTTCTTGACTCTTTCTTATAACCGCTCCTCTATCTCTTTTAATTGATCCCAATTGATGATACCTATGGCGTTGCACTGATACAGGTTTTGTTGGTGTGAGGATGCTCACTTGCGTGTCTGGAGCTCGAGCGGAGACCCCCTTCCCCGCGACTTCTGTCTTCCTTTCCATATGGTAGCACCTCTTCTTCCACACCTTTCCCTCCTATTTTTGTCGCATCATCTTGTTCATTCTTCCCTGTATTTTGATTCACCCGTCCAGAGTCAGCTTTATCATTTTCTTCCCTAATTCTTCAACAAGCAGCAGCAGCAGAGTTTTATTGTAAAGAGAGAGATCGAGTATTGCTATACCGGATATGTATTAAGCCAGATCTCACAAGAGACTTCAAATACACCCCAAACAGGGTAGGATGAATTATCAGGTCCAAATATTTAATGGAATGAGGTGCGACACATGGGACCCCTAGCCCTGGAGCCGGCGCTTGTTTGTTTGTAATCATATTGCATTCGGCCGCTTGCGGCCATGGCATATACCTAACACATTTCCTCCCCACTTCTCCTGTAACATAAGAAACAAAAGCAAAGTCACAAGTCCTCTTTTCCAAACAAACAAAAAAACCGCCAAACAAAACAACATCAACTTTTACATCCCGCCATTACTCAACTCCTCATGATCTAAGTTCTCTGCCTTCTCCACCACTCCACTAACTCTGCTGATATCTGTATGGAAAAGAAAATCCAACAGTGCCTGCATACATTTTTCTTCTGCAAAAACAAGAGACATTCACAACTGAATCTTCGGCTTTTTCATTACCTTTTCCACCTCTTTAAACCCCTCTTCCCCCTCTTTACTGTCCACCCAAAGCCTTTCATGTTCTTGTTTCCATCTTTTACATCATTTAAACAAATGGTCTTGAGTCTGATATTCATGCCCACACCATCAGCATTTCATATCTTCTCTCTTTCCGATCCGCTTTAGGTAAAATTGCCATCAATCCATGTCTGTACTTCAGTTGATAAAACCTCACTGCAATCGATTTTTGAGTCTTCATTGCCACACTATTTCCCCCTCTTTTAACCAAATCATACCTATTACTGTCCTTTGACTTAACTCCCATCTTGTGTATAATTTCTTTACTCTCCTCCTACTTCACCTTGGAAACCCTTCGGCTAACATGGGCAAGAGAAACATAATCTAAAATCTTTAGCGGATTTTGCGCCCCGGTATAACTTCCTCGATGCTTATACGCCGCCTTCCGCTGCATTTGATCCACTTGGTCAAACAGCTGATATTAAAGGGGTAACTATAATCTGGACCAGATTAATTGGCTCACTCCCAAGAGGATGAATGGAAGAGAAAGGGAGGCTGGGCACAAAACAAACTCCGAGTGTTGTGTCAAAAATGGTGTATTAGTTTCGTAATCTTGATTGGCCAATTCCGACCTCATCTAAGAGTGAGTGTCTGTGATTGATAGTGTAGGGTGGTTTACCAGCTAGGCATTATTAAAGTTCGAGAGCCGCCACCAGAGTCATCATCACCGCGCTTTCTCTTCTTATTTCTTATTCAACCTTTGTATTGTTTCGATATAGTCTACCACCCAGTTGCCTCTTGTCTCTTGCCTTAAAACGCTAACCTAAGGTGGCCACTGTCCAATCCTTTGTGACTGGGCATCTTGTCTTAACCCTTTCCTCCTAGTCTATCTTAGTGTTTTCTCACACTCTTAGAGTTTCTTCTGCCTTGCCTAAGCATCACTCATTATACCTCGTGGTCGAAACCTCCCCGGTGTTGCAAAGACTGGATTAGGGCGTCAATATACACACGGATCACCGATGTCGAAGACCTCGAGCAGTACCGCGAGGGTGGGTATCACCCTATCCACATAAACGATAAGCTTCACAACCACCGCTGCCGGGTTGTACACAAACTTGGTTACGGTTCCTACTCAACAGTCCCGCTTGTGCAAAATCAGTAGAAGAACTGATATGCGCCACTCAAGATTGTCACCGCTGATAGGTCTTATGATGAGAGAACTGAGAGTCAAGTTCTGCATCATCTGAGATCAGAAAGAGGCTGGCGTTATCTCGACGATGTGTGGAAGGTCCCCGGGAGAAGTAACTATGGCGGTCGGTTAGTTTTGAAGGCCCTGGGTGAATTTGAGATTCAAGGCCCGAACGGCACTCATTGGTACGTCGTGAATGAACCTTTTGGATTAAGTCTGTACAGTATGCTAGACTATCTAGAAGGCTAGCGATTACCTTTAGGTATTTCGCGGAAAGTTGGTGCGCAACTTGCTTAAGGATTGTCCTACTTACATAGTTGCGGTATAGTTCATGGAGGTATGTTTCCATAGAATGGAGACGACATAAAATTAAACTGACATTAATACTACAGACCTATACAAAGGTAACCTCCTGTTTGTGACTGGCTATGGCGATATGGATTTGTGGGCGACTGGGGAAATTAACACATATCTCGGCGAACACGATCTCGTTAAAACTACTAGACACGACGGGCAACCTGTACCTCCCGCAGCGCCAGAGTACATTGTAAGACCTCCAGATTCAGAAATACAGATTCTGCTCTACCTGAAAGATGCTGACTTCGGAGAGGCGTTCTTTTCAACCGGCCAGAGCATACCCAAGCACCTTGATATGCCTGTCTGGTTTATGCCTATCTGGTTTGCTGCACCCGAGGTTCTGTTTCTGGATCCCGTCGGTCCACCGTCCGAAATTTGGACACTCGCCTGCATATTGTACAGGATTATTAGCGGTTGTCAATTATTTAGGTCATTTGACGGGGATCAGGACGAGGTTCTCGTAGATATGGCCTGCTCACTCAGAAATCTTCCTGACTGTTGGTGGCGGAGACGGGAGAAAAGATCAGATGCAATGTTCCAACTAGAATCCTCGGGACTCACTGGCGACACGAAGACAAACTTGCAGGCGCGATTGCAAATCATATGCACTTTGTTGGAGCTAGAGGAAATAGCTTTTGAAGAGATGGTGCGAGGGATGTTAAGGTTTGAGTCCAGTGAAAGGATCGCAGCCGAGGAAGTTCAGCTTTTGCCCAGCTCTTGGAATGTTTTGGTGTAAGACATCTTACAAAGGTCACAATGCCTTCTTCAAGATCCTCAAGTGATCAGACTTCATTCGACAAATAACTGTTCAAAATAAAATGAATCTCATTTACGCATGAATCTCTTTCCCGTGGACGACGGTGTTATACTCTTTCTCTTCGGACCTGTTCAACCCGAATACCGTTATCTGAGCTGTAGACACTTAACGAAGACCGTATCCATCGCTACCATCCTTGAAATAGTCATTGTGTTCATTCAAAGCTTTGCAAACATCTTCGAAGGCCCCGAAAAAGGGAAATTTTGCTGCCCGCATCGTTTCCATAATCCCTGAAAGCTCGAGGGTACCATCCAAAACAGCGGTGCGAATGAAATGTTTAACATTTTGTGCGCTAGTGAGGATACTGTCACCTAAAGAAAATATCTCCTTATGGCGGGACATAGTATTGAGGTAGAAGATATCACCGGACTCTACCATACACCTTGTCCTGGTTGTTGTGTCTCGTGGCAAGGGGAGACCGCTCTATACCGCAGTAGCCAATCCTGTCTGGTACTCAGGGTTCTTCCAATCGTGCACATGCACCACCTGTTCCTATTCATAATCCAACATAGTTGGGTTTCTCGTGGTGGAAGTGGAAGCTGAGTGGTCAAGCTGCGCCCTATACTTCGAGTTAATTTACATTGCTCGTTTTCGAGCATTCTACCATACTGTTATTGTTTTTTAACGATGGAAAAGAGTAGGTAATGGATACATACAATTAGTTATTATGGGCGTCTGCAGCGTCGTAAGCATACATGGGACCTCACTGAAAGAGAGCATATGGATGCTGGAATGAGAGAAGCTTCGCCGTAGGTTTAGTACAGTGCCTTATTATCGAGCGTAGATCTTCACGGTATGTCTTGTACCTACATTAGGAAATAGAAAGAACAGAAATAAATAAAGTTTTGTATACTAGCACTCGTCGAAGGGATAGCGTGTTAGAGAACATAAATATGAACCAGACTTGGTGCACCTCCAGTTCACATTGCTTCCAGCCAAGATCGATATATCTCAGGAGGCGGTCTCTTCGTAAAGCTCGCTCAAAATATTCGGTTTTGCCGTCCTATTAGCCAACTTGAGTTCATCGTAATCTTGAACGCATCGATGAAAGTTGAAATGATAGGTGTGAACTGTCAGTCATCTCTTATCATTCACTATCTCTGATTTCATCAGCTCAGCGTAGCATCCGCAAACGAACTCAATCACTCTCGATGGCCGGGAACTTATTGACACTCCCAAGTTCGTTGTCACCCATCTACTCCTGTGCTGTGCACTCACTGTTGCCGAGATTCCCTTGGTTTGGGTAACGACTCCCTCCGTTTCCTCTCAATCACATCCTTCCAAGTTGATGTCTGCGCTCGGTATCAATATACTTGTGGCATTCATAGTGAACTTTGACTCTTTCGTGGCGATAATGCGTGTATTTATGTCGGCGCGGAAGTGCGATGACATGGTGGCGAGCAGGCGTCGAAGGTTGTAAAATATCTGTCGACGTATGCGCCCAAGCGGGTTGCGGTGCTTGCCACGCTCGACCTGGACGGTGGTAGGAATTGAGAGGATCGGGAAGAATTTCTGTATATTTTCGTCTCGACGGTAGAGCGGTTTAAGGGGAGGGTGTAGGGTATTTTGGTGAAGAAAGTTAAAAAGAGGGTGAAGATGTGAGGACATCAATGCGGAAGCTGATTGGGGGATGGGTTCATTTGGTAAGTACATACTGTTCGCGTCAGGGCTGTATGTAGTATTCGGACACACTAAGTAGGGTGTTCTCGTTCCTAGATTTTCTTGTTGCTAGCAAACTCTGCCCGTCAGAGGGCTAGTTTTCAAACGCAAGCATAGGGATCAAAGTAAAACCGCGCCTATATCACTTGAGAAATGGCGAGTGATGATTATGGAAGTGAATTGCTGTTGATCTCTTAATTCTTTCGCTCCGTTGCAGGCTCGTTCCCTACCAAGCAAAGCTCTCTTGTCAGTCTCAGCTTGAAGCATACACGCTCAGTATTATGCTCTGTCCCCCTTTCTTTTAGACATGCAGAAAGTGCATTTTTCCCTAATTACCGCTGCCGTCAGGGTAGTGGGAGCCCGGCACCAACCAGACGAGCAGCTGAAAACCTAGCCATGCATGATGAGGGCGTGGGCCTTGCAATAAACAAGAACTGATGATTAGTTTAGCTGGCATTGTATGGTTCTATAAACGCCGGGTGGTGTAAATGCTAGGTGTTGTAACTAAAATACGTTCGAAACCTGTAGCGGCCATTCTTTGGTAGACACTTGTGCATGAGTAGAACAATTTCTATCACGGTTGAAGCCTGTTGGCAAACAGACTTGAAAACGTCGACTGGACAATTGGTGATTGATCACATTTTCGAACCATTTGTGAGCAGTGAGGTAATGCCAAAACGGGCCTCGCTTTCTCACAACAAAACCTCTCCGAGGTAAGTTTCAGCCGGGGGCTGAACCAGTGGGGTATCTTTAGCTGATCAGCCGTACCTCAAGAATGTGTTGCGTAAGCCCGGGCAGGGAAATCCCCGGTCTGTCATTCAGGAACGTTACAGCTCAGCAGTTATTGTCATATTCAATATACAAGAAGCTGTCTTAGAAATAAAAGCCACATACATGTATAGTACTTACAACGAAAAGCTATATACACCGAAACGGAGAAAGAATGGTCTCAATATATGTACTGCAGTTCGACAGACCAGAAAAGGAGAATTAACATCAAAAATACAACTAGGAACTAAGGCCCCCAATGAAGTTTAGGTAATATATATAAACGAGTAAATATTCAGGTATATACGGGTTTGCACTGCGCTTGTTGGAATATTTCTTGCAGATCTTGTTGGCCCTGTCCACCAAATTTTGAATTCTTCAGACGATGTAAGTCGTCAGCCCTCCCTTCTCGATATAGTAGCTGTAAGCATCAAGAATCGTCCGCGGCGGGTGTCTCCGCCTTGACATTTTTCCACTCCAAGCCTAAGCCACTAATAAACGCGATAAATGATGTGCCAACTGCCACATACTACCACCAGTAGCAGCCGGTCAGTAAATTATTCCTGCGGAAGGACTTGAATTCCAACTCACAAAAGTGTTTGTCAACGCATGATTGTAAGACGTCAGCACTCCATCAATCGAAGCTTTCGGAACCAACGAACGAATAGCGGCTGTTGCTCCAGCGTCGATTATCGTCTGTGCATCAACTTCTGGAGCATATACTTGTAAACTAGAGCTTAGACGATTGATGAAGGCGGTTTGTCCAAGTGCAACGAAGACCGCGCCGCCAAAGTATTGACAGAAGACAACGAGGGCAGTGCCGATAGCAATCATTTACTGGCACTTTCGTTGGCAGTGAACGTGGTCATCAGCCCCGAACCAATGGAGGTGATGGCAGCTCCGCCAACAATCCAAGGGTTAACATATCCTAATTTGGTGACTGTAGACTTTCGTTCGTCAGTGAGGGGATGTCCTAAGGCACTATCAATTGAGACTAGATTTCTCACCTAATAATCCAGTTATCACAGATACGATAACCTGCGCCAAAATTGTTGGTAGACTCATGACACCGCTCATTGTTGGGCTCGCGCTTTTGACGACTTGAAACTAGATTGGAGGTGGTAAGTCAAGAGCAGAGCTCTGCCTATCTGGAATAGCATCGATAGACAGTTCGATAAGACTGTTCTCTGGCTTAGGATACTTAACGGAATCATTGCTTCGCTGCCTTTATGATGTTGCCATGCAATGAAGGTACCCAGTAATGGCGCACAACCACAGAAGAGACCTATCACCGTTGCTGATTTCCACGAGTAACGGGTGCCTCCCCATTGGAGAGCTAGCAAAAGCATGATGCATGCCGGCGTGAACAGCGAACAGCCGATCAGATCCAGTTTTTGGATTTTTTGAAAGGCAGTTGTGGTAGCTAGCTTGCGCTCACGAGGTCGGAAAAAGAGCATTAGGAGGAGTGCAGTCACCGCACCGGCTGGTAGGTTAATATAAAAGCCTATACCTAATGTCAATGGGGGATATCCTTCCGTTTCTGTCTGAGATAGTAAACGAATAGATAAACACACACCAGCGCTACGAGACATGATCGGTCAACACTCCTCCTATCATGGGCCAGTGACTGTGGCAACCCCAAACATTGACGAGACGATACCCAAGTATGCTAGCATTTGGTTAGGTGAACTGAGTTGGCCTGTGGTTTGAGGGTGTATACCTACAAGCTCTTTTCTCTAGCTGAATAGTCGTGGCTATGATTGTGATTATCCTAGAAAATGGCCCCGAAGATCCCATTCCTGCAATGGCCCTCCCAAGTATTAAGGCCTCGGAGGTTGTTGCTGCTGCACATACTAGCGAACCGAGCTCGAATGTTGCCAGAAATGCAAGGAAGGTGTGCTTTATAGTCACAATAAGAACTAGATACAGCGGTAGCACCAAATTGAGAAAGAACTTGCAGAATTTTTATGGACATACCTTCAGGGAGTATTGTGAATAAATCTTGCTACTTAATGGCTGGAGAGCACACGTCGTGAGAAGATAGACGCTGCCATACCACCCGACATCATCGATTGAATGGAAGTAAGCTGTGATAGTGGGAATGGGCTGGTCTTGATTAGCTTCTAGCGGGGGTATCGAGCAGTTTCGACCGACCGTTGACAAGATTGTATTATCTAAAGCTACAAGCAGAACCGCAAGAGAAAGACTGGAAAGAAGTATGTAGAGTTTTAAGCTCGAGAGATACTCATAATTTGCGGTAGCAACTGTGGATCTGGAATTACTCTCGGTTATGCTTGGTGTTACCGTAGACCTCCCCTGAATGGTCCCCAGCTTCACTGCTGTGTTCCGCGAGGTGTATGCCACCGAGAAAATTTCCTTTAAATTTGGCATGTTCGATCCGCCTGCGCCAGCCGCTGTTGCAGCTACAAAAGACTAATTTCCGAATATCCTGTAGTTGTGTGTGTTGAGCCAGTAAGAGGTATTAATGACAGTAAGAATAGTACTTCAGACTGTTTCTGAGCCTGAGTCGATTGCTGCTCATGTTTTGTATTTAGGTAGCGTTGTTGTGAAGTCGGGAGTGGAGGTTCCATAACTCCCGATGCAGCTTACATAACGGTGTGATGTGAGGGGATATAACCTCCGTCTCCGTTTGAGTGGTGCAAGTATAGTACGGACACATGGACGTCAACCAGCGTCCGCTTGATACCCAAACTCACTGGCCGGGCGCCATGGGAGACGACAACCTGTTGGCCTCCAATCTGGCATCCATGGCCGTGCCGGCTCTAGCGAAATCGAATCCGGCCACTCGGCGGGCGTGTCTCGCCTGCGCCAAAGCGAAAGTAAGATGCGACCCGCACCCGGAACCGGGGACCACCAGATGCCAGAGGTGTGCCGCACTATAATCTCCCAGTGCCCACGGACTGATCAGATTCCTACCTCAGATGCGAGCGATTAAATAAAAATTGCACTGTTGTAACACCGCCACCCCGCAAGCAGAGGGTAACAAAAAGGTATGGCTCCTGTAATCCACCTACTATTAACCGAACCCAGCTTGAGGTAATTTACTAATCTCTTACCTGCAAAAAGACATCTTGCAAACTTGGAACAGAAGCTAGATGGTATTGTGACATTACTTGCGGCTTCGCAGCGAGTTCCGAAAGAGGGCGATCATGAATCCCCATCGGAATCTTCAAACACCTCCGTAACAGTTTCAAGGAGTGAGTCCGATGCTCGATCTGCCAGTAAAATCCTGTCACTCGTACCGGAAGATGTAGAAAGGGTTTTAGAAACATCACCAGCATTTGAAGGGAGTCTTTTCATCCCACCAGAACGTCATCCAACAACACCTCCATTAGCTGTTCAAACGATAGGAGATTTCTCTGCTTACCATCATGAACCATCTACCGATGATACAAACTACCGTTCCTTCCCAGGTTTTGAGATGACTTATGCCGATGCCGAATCTATTTTGAACTTATATAGAATGCAGCTGGCCGCTCACTGTCCTTTTGTAATTGTACCACCAGAAATAACAGCGCAGGAGCTTCGTCATGAGAAGCCATTTCTTTTCATGTCAGTCATCACAGCAGGTTCTTATCAGAACTTGCCGCTACAGCGCGCACTAGGAGAAGAGATCATAAAGTATCTTAGCGTGCACCTACTCCTTCGAGGTGAGAAGAGCTTAGAACTGCTTCAAGGACTATTAGTTTACCTGTTCTGGTTTGTTGCCCTGGTTTGTATCTCGTCTAGCACCGTCCCTAATCTTAGCATACAAATTATCAGGCATCACCAACACTTCAAGCCTGGAAATCAACAGCTATACAAACTTCTTCAGCTGGCGATCGCGTTGGTAGTCGATTTAAAACTCAACGAGACGCCACCCCAGCCAAACACGAAGCAGAAGATTGCGATTGATGTCTTGCATCCCTTGACAGAAGAGCCATCATACAGCCGGGGCATTTTCGGAACCTTTGAGGAGAAGAGAGCCTTGGTAGGATGCTATTACTTATCTTCCTCGTACATGCTCAATTGTTCGCTCTGTACCGATGATATTGCTGACGTCATACTCAGAGTATCAATGAGCTACAAGAAATTGAATGCTTTGCGGTTCACCTCGCGCATAGAAGAATGTTGTCAGGCACTTGTGGACGCCGAGGAGTATGCTAATGATATAAATCTCGTTCACTACGTCCGGCTGCAGAACATTGCCGAGAAAATATCTCAGTATTTTCCCTATGGCGAACCGTTTGCAGCACAGACCCCGAATCTTCCACTTGAGATGTATGTGAAGGCATTACAAACTGAACTACAAGCCTTTATGAACGGGTTAGCGTATGACCTCCAGCGGGATCGTGCGTATCCCCATGACCCCCAAGGGCCGGCACCGGTAGCTAACCAACGCTATTAACCCTCACCAGCTTTACTGCTATTACAGTTTTACAACGTCGAAGTCCACCTCTACGAAATCGGCCTTCATGATCCATATCACCCACAACAGACGGAAAATCTACCTCTCCGGCGTCTTGAAATTCTCTACGACTGTCTCGTCTCCGTCAAAAACTACCTTAGGGTTTTCTTCTCAATTCCTTACACAAGCTACTTCGGTTTCACCTTTATCGAATGGACACAGTTGACATACGTATTCATAATAATCTCAAAGCTTTCGCTTTTGCAAGATCCAGGCTGGGATTTGGTGCATGTTCGACGAATGGTGGATGCGTCGGATGTGCTGGGGCGGGTGATTGAGCGATTGCAAGAGTTGGGAACGCTCGATGGTGGGAATAGTGGTGGGTTCACTCGGTTTAGGGGGATGATACAACGAATGAAGGCGTGGTATGAGGCTCACAAAATAAACTATGGGTTGGGACATGGTGTGCCGCCGATGGAGGAGCTGAACATGGGGCAGAATGAGGGGATGATGGCGGTCGGGGGTGGGGATATGGGATTTAACGTCCGCAATCTTCCGGATGAGGAGTTCTGGTCAGCGATTATGAATTGTTCTTTTGATGGAGCTTTGATGGATGCATAGCGTAATTGAACTTGCGTGGTTTTATGCTACTAAAAAAAACTGTATTCACTTATCCTCCAAAACCACAAATGTGTTCCAGCTTATGAAATGCGCATTATGCAAGGTGATTTTTTAATGGTGAGGATCTCTGCCGAACACCACAATAACCCCCATAATCTACACTTAACTATAATCAATCTCGTCCCCATATCTTACATTCATTCCTACCTCCAAGTCCCTATACTTTGCCAACCGGAATCTCCTCGTTCTTCACATCCATCTCATCCGTAATATTCTCATCCACCACATAAAATTCGCCCATCCTCTTCTTCGGCAGTGACATCGGACCCCATTCTACGTCCCCCTGCTCACCTAGCCTCCGCGCTCTCTTGTACGCCTTCTTCCCCTTCCCCTTCGCATTCACGGCCTTCCATGTTATCTCCTCTCGTAATACTTCGTCTTCTATCCGTGATAGAAGTGGGACGTCAGTGGCGTCTACTTCCTGCACCGCACACACAAAGTGCAGATGGTTGTGGAGAGAATTTAGAAGGGAGGTCTCAGCAGCTGGAGTTGATGGTGGAGAGAGAGCAGAGAGCCGTAGGAGGTGGTGCAGCTTCGCTGGGGTGATGGTCGTGTCTATTGGAGCAGAGGAGGGGGGAAGGAGCGAAGACACCGACCAGCTGGGCGCACCGAGGTATGATAGTGTGAGCGAGACGTCAGGAGTAACGGTAGAGTTGAAGCGGCGGCAAATGTGGAAGGGGAGGCGTCGAGGCAGCATATTGAATTATGGTGATTTTAGAGTAACGAATAGCAAGGGAGTTCACCACTAGAAATTTGGATCACGTGTTGTTACACTAATGTAGTAAGCGGGGCAATGACATGTTCAGAGATCTTGTTCATACCTATCACCTACTAAAGCACCTCTTCTTCCTCATCACTTGATCTCTATATACTAAGCGCATCTCAGAGCACCATATCACCGCGAATACTAAGTACACAACATGGAAGACCCCTCTGCAATCCTTAAGAAGGTCTCAGCCCAATGTCAATCACCCGCTTCAACAGCTCCCACTGATGTTCCTCACAGGCCGAAAGTCTGGAGAAGTCTGCACGTGGTGGCTTTAGCTTCTTTGGCGGCCGTAAAGATAAGCTAGAAGACGCCGCCAACGAGTTTGTGCGCGCCGCCAATGGTTTCAAAGCTCGCCAAAACTGTACATCCCCTCCCCCGACCTTCCACGTAAAAGGGTTAACAGGGCTCATCCACACCCACAGACGATCAAGCAGCCCAAATTCTCGAGCGTGCGGCTACCCTCCAAACTGAAATCGGCGAACCCGATGACGCTGCAAACTCACTCGTTCAAGCATCACAATGCTACACTGCAAAGCAAGACATGCTCCCCGAGGACGGTCAGAACGCCGCACGGCTACTAAAGGGTGCAGTAACGCACTACACTGCCAAGGGTAACTTCCGACGCGCCGCAAGCTATGAAGAGAAGCTGGCCGAGATTTTGGAGAAGGCAGGCGATACTAAAGGCGCCGTTGAGGGGTATGAGCAGGCTGGCACATGGTATAAGGTGGAAGGGTCAGTGCAGATGGCGAATAAGATGTTTTTGAAGGTGGCAGACAATGCGGCGTTGCAGGGGGATTACCCACGAGCTATCGATCGCTTTGAAGAAGTGGCAAAGGCGAGTGCGAATAATAACCTGATGAAGTGGAGCTTAAAGGAATATTTCTTTAAGGCTGCAATCTGTCATCTTTGCACGGGTGTGAGTTTCTGTGTTTGTCCTGGGGCTAAGGGTATAATGCTGATGTGCAAATAGGATGTTGGTACAACAAAGAGGGCGCTGCAAAGCTATGTGGATATTGATATGAACTTTCCTAGTCAGAGGGAGTATATGTTGTTGCAAGTGAGTTTGTTGAAAGCGCACTTTATGTGAGGACGCTGCTGATGAGATATAGAACTTGATCGCCGCCATCGAAGCAGGAGATGAGGCAGCGTACTCAGAGCACCTCTTCCAGTACAGTCAAGTCAGCGACCTGGACAAGTGGAAGGTTCAACTTTTCCTACACATCAAGAACAGCTATATCCAAGCCCATACACCCCCTGCAGCTCAGCAGTGGTCCCCTGATGCTCCTCCTCCTGAAGGTAAAACTACAGACGACGGAGAGATTGATCTTTCGTGATTCATGCTGAAAGGAAGGTTGGTGCTAAGGTATTGATGGATGGGATTGGAGGGAGTCGCGGGGTTATGGTTAAGGACATGGCTTCGACTTCTTGTTGTCTTCTGTTTTTTTGCGTTTTGTTCCGCTTGTATTGTTTTGGAGAGGATCTACGGCTCTTTTGTAGACGTAAAGTATAGCACACAGTATTTCCAATAATCTCAATAAGCTTCAACCACAGCCAGACCGAGGTTTGTAGATTTCTTTCTCGTAATCTACAGACTCGAACTTCTGCCAATTGCTCGGTAGTGCTGACCAAATCTTCATATTTGATATGAAGTATTGACCTTCAGTCTACTCTACAAGCACTCGAGAATTCGAAGTTAAGTCATCCCTCTCTCTACCTGCCAATGGTAGGATCATGAGTTAACACTGAATACAGCCTCCAGCTAGCCTCCCGCTAGCCTAGATTGACCATCTCTAGCCAACCCCTGAGAGCTCGAGATAAGTCCTCTACATCCCCATGACTGCGAATTAACGAGTCTTAGGTCCCGGTCAGCCCAGATCGACCGTCTCCATACAGCTCCCAAGCACCACCTCCAGCCAACCTCGATTGATCGTCTGCAGCCAGCTACCCGCCAGCTCTCTGGCTTGAGTAGAGGGAGCGCAGATCAGGTATTGAATCCATAATAAATGAGGCAGACGAAGGTGCGGGGACTAGCGAGGCTTAAGGTTTGCTTTGGTAGTATGAACAAGTGCAGAAGAGAAAGCATCCTATCGCTCGAAGGTCGGTAACAGAAGCATCGTCAAGAGTGCGGAGAGGACTACCAGTCTTTGAGCACTCTAGCGCACTATACAATCGAGTCGAAACTTTTTTTAATTGCCTGTGTGGTGTGGCTTAAATTAGATGAGATTAGATAGCAGAGTCTAGTTTCTGACCGTTAGCTGCGGTTACTCGGAATTCTATTACCGATTAAAGGAACGGCCCTCAAAAGGTCTCGAGGTAAAATTGAGAGGGTCATCCTTGTAAAAGCTTCGAGATGCAGCATCAAGAAAGAACACCTGCATGACATCTCTAACCACATGAAAATATTAGACATCCATCCATCACTAAATTATACACAACCAAACACTCGCCGCCCCAGCCAACAAAAAACGATCTACGCCATTCCCGCCACTTGGTCCGCCCCAAAAGCACTATCAATCCTAACCGTAGTACTCCTAACATCTGGCAGCACTAGCACAACATTGGCATTAGCCTTGTACTCCGTCTCCAGACTCACTCCCTCCGCCCCATCCACTGGTTTAATCTCCACATTCGGGAGCACTAAATACCCCGATTTCGCCGGCACAAGCACAAGCGGAAATCTTTCCACCCCGCCATCCACCCCCGTGAAATGTGCACGTTTTCGACCACTAACTAACCACATATCCGGATTGTTCTGCACCTCGTAAAAGAATTCCATTGGCTCGGATGAAGCCCCCGTAGGGCAGGTGTCCCAATTGCGTGAGTGTCGGATCACAAGTTCCGCTGGAAGGGCACTACCGGCGGTTATCATAGGTGGTGCGTACGGGGTAGTAAGAGCGCGAGAGGTAGAGTCACAGTGAAGATTGAGTTCAACTGTGTGAATCACCTGGAGAGAGGGGACTTCGACGGGGATCACAATCGATCTGGTGATGGCGGTAAGGATATTTTGCTGGTTGAGCGGGACTCGTGCATGTTTCTAGAAGCATGGAGTGAGCGTGGGTTGTTGAGAGGACGGAAGCCAGACATACAGAAAAGAACCCCTTGAGCCATGTCTCTATCTTCTCTCGCTCGCCAGACTGTGGATCAATTGCTTCAAGCGCATCTTCCCATCCATAATCTTCATAAGTACCATTATCAAACTCTTCCAATAACGCAGCCGTCTCCAACTCGGTCGGAGACCGATGTCGAAACCGCGAAAAAAGACCAGGAAGCAACCAATGAATATACTGTCCAAAGCCAGCCTCTTTCAACTCTGCTTCGAATAAACTCGCCATAGTCTCCCGTAGTTCTGTTTGGCCGGCCATTAGCACCACTAGACAATTCGCACTCTAGAGCAACCAAACAAACCTTCATCCATATTAGTGTATTCAATTACCAAAGCCAAACTTTCCGGCTGCCCAATCGCATCCTTATTCCTCTTGATCTTGTAAATGAAATTCGCCGGCTGCTTCGCAAACACCGTCATACTCCCCGATGTACCTTTCCCGCCCTCTGTATGGAAGGATTTACTGCCCTGAAGCGCGGACGTAAACACTCTGAGAGGGACTTCGGCTGGCGCGGTCGATACCTGGAACTTTGAATACAACGTGTCATCCTTAAAAATGTCTTGCACATTCACAGCCAGCGGTAATGCGACAAGCACACTCAGAGTATCCACGAAAACAAATTTGCCAGCGTCTGTCGTATAGTCCACCTCGAGCCGGACCATGAGCTCTGTCAATTCATTGTCTGAGTTGTATGGAAGCCGCAGACGTATATCATCACCTGCCGTAATATCTTTAAGAGCAAGCGTTCCGGGTCTATCTCTGTTGATCGATATTAAGTTAGAGCCTTTAACGACTTCTAGCGAGGCCGTAATGAGTCTGAGACCCGCAGTAGCAGAACGTATGCGGAGTTCTCCACTCGTGATATGGTTTTTTCCCACCGACATCACAATCTCAACAGTACGCATCTTTTCCAGATAGATGTCTTTCGGCATCTCAAGTCTTCCAGTTAACCCCCTTGGAGCTGGAAAGAAGCTTAGCCTTGTCTTTTTTGCCGCCGCAATAGCCTGCACAGAGTTGGTCCCTAATCCTAGAGGCGTGTCTGCCACCACAAAACCATGCACAAACTTGAGTTTACCAGCATAAACGGTCAGCTGCTCAACGATATAGCTTCCTGGTATAGTTTGATGTGTTGAAACTAATGCCTTAACAATTCCTTTCCTCATCTCAACCACCGCCGTGGACTCGAGTAATACTTCACGGCTTTGAGGCGATGACGTCGAAGCAATTTTAACAATGACCTTATCGATAGGCATGGGGTCTGAGAGAAGGTATCGCATCCTCACACCAACCTGGAAGCCATCTCTATCGGGAAGGTGACGCGGGTAAGGATCAACAGATATATCGCTCCAAAGATTTAGCATAGGAGTCGTAATCTCCTTAAAAATGTCTTTGGACAGAGCCAATACTTCTGTGACATACCCTCGCACATTGACATGTGCTGTAGGCTTTCCAAAAGGTGACAATGTAGGGGACGTGACGGATACATCGTCGGCACCACCTCTTCCAGCAAGTCTTCGAATTCGGGTATTCTCTACGGTCGCAGACTTTGTAAGAAGCTTAAGAAGCACACTGACATATTCCTCTGGCTTCTGCTCCTTGAGACACTTTGCGTACATGCCCAATAAGGTTGTTTCAATGAGCCCCCAGCCTTGTTCCTCGTAGAAGTTCGTCATTCGTCGCAGATGGTTTGCGGCCGTTTCATACTCCTTAAGGTGGCTACACTACCATTAGCAAAATTATAGACGAACTCAAGAGAGGTGCTGAAGCACACAATTTCAAGGCCGCCAAATCCGACTCCACCCTTTCGGCGTTTTTATATCTCCTTGCGACACCATAGTGCTTCATTGCCTTCTCACTCAGCTGTGAGAACTGTGTGTAGTAGCATAATCCCTCGTCATTTCCAACAGCATATTTAAGCCCTTTGTGTCTAATACCTTCGGGAACCCAAATGACATCATTCTTCTTTACCACCGCACTTTCGTCGCCATCTAGGTCCACGTCTTCCATCTCTCCACCGCCAAAACTGTACCAACCTTCCCGCCCAATCCAACCCCTCCTTTTCCCCACACTCTCCAGGGCCGTTCGCGTGAGTACAATCAAGTCCGCTCGAGCAGCTGCTAGGTCCTCCAACCCTGTAACACTGCCCTTCACAGGCTGTGCAAAACTGAGAGACTGATGAGCAAGACTGCTTGATCTTCTCGGTAGAAGACCCTTATCCGAGTTCCCGTCGAGCCCTTCCGGTAGCGCCGAGGATCGAGTTTGGTCGAGTAGTTGTGTACACACCGCATACGACCACGATGCAACAAGGTTGTCGATGATAGTATTGAGTTCCTCCGGCGAGACACCCTCCTCCGCTTCACCCTCCCCAGAGGTTTCCTTATGTGTGACTAAATCTGACCGAAGGACTCGAGCAACTGTAGTAACAAACTCTATTCCACGCCAACAAACTTCTGCAAGCTTGAGCAAATCATCTCCGTCTTGCTCTCCACTGGGCGGTATCGCAGCTTCCTGGACAGCAGACTCCCCGTTCCTTCTTCCCAATCGTAACAGCAATATAGCCTGTCTTGCGAACAGATAACATCTGAAATCAAAGACCGAGATCTCGTTGCTCAAAATCAATTCCCTGTACGGCTTCTTGTCCGATGCAATCGGATTCTCTTCCTCAACCTCATCTACTGGCTCACTCTCTCCTAATTTCCTTGTCATAAGACACTTCCTCGCCTCTTCAATCCAGTGGAGCCCTTCCTTCGTCCACGCGATGAAACTGCCGCCCATCACCTCTCCTTTCTCTTGATCCCTCACAATTGCCTCGAGTCCAAAGCCAAGTTCATCATAAAGCACCAACGCATCCTCCACCAATCCCACACTCTCAAACGCACGCGCCAAGCCCTCCTTAAGGACAAAAAAGGTGCAAAAGTTCCACCCCGGAAGCTTCCGCTGAGAATCCCGTTCTCTAACATCCTCTTCATACTGGGCCACTCTTGCATCAAAGCTGGTCAGGATTCGACTCTTCAACTTTGCGACCAGATCTAACCATGACGTCTCCGACTCCAGTGGACTCTCGGGTGTCATCGCAGCAGCAGTAGGCGCAACGGGGGGACTAAGCGTCTGCAGATCCGGATGTGTCGGTGGAATCCGTATCTGCGCAACCCTATCCACCTTCGCAGTCGAGCCGTTAAAGTCGGATCTAATCTTATCCAGCAAAGTCATAGAACCACCCTTCATCCACCTCGACCCTCCCCCGGAATTTGACGCCGATGAAGATGAACGCGGTTGCTGCGCGGCGGGGGTTCCGGGGAGTACCACGTGTAGGATAAGCCATTCAAATGCATCATGGTTATCCGCTTTCTCTGTTGTTGCATGTGTGGTTATCCATTCCCGTAGCAGCTTTCGTTGCGTGTTCTTATAGCTGTCATTGTCATCGCAGCGGAGTATGTAGACCTTCAGATACGGGGTATTCCGTAAACCTGGTATCTGATGGCGACGTTCCTTTCGAGGTCCTCTGTTGCGGGACGCGGATCGGCGGATCTCATTATCTGCGGTATGTGTTGAATCAGAGGACTTCACACGAGTAAGCTCGGTCGAGGAGTTGAATGGTGCTGGCGAGGCGAGGTTGGTGGGTGGTGGAGAGTATGGGAAGAGGTCAACGTGCAGGGAGCTGATGGAGCGCAGGGGACGGGTAGGTGATTTCCAGTGGAGGTTGCGAAGAGGGAGGCGAGAACGGAGGTCGGGAGCTATGAGCGGGTAGAGAGCTGCTGGGTCCCAGTAGCTATGAGGAAGTCAGATGTGCCGTCCAAGGATTGCAGGATATTGTATTTGAAGTTCATACGTAACGGCGACCTTTGAGGTGGAGCTGGGTTCCATGGGGACGTGGTAGTTGCTTTGAGGGGTGAAGAGGGTTAGGGTGTAGGTAATACGCGTTGTCGTCAATTCATTTGGAACCAAAATGCCATGACTTTTAGGGCTAAGCAACTACCCCCTACAACGCTTCACACAGCTATCTTTGCCCCATTGCTTCGTGCAGCTCTGTCGCTTGACTTAGCCTCTGCGTCCACATAAAGTCCTCGCCTTCTGTGAGGACTTTCTTCATCGTTACAACTACTGGCATAGCGACAATCGATTACTATGTGTCGCCCGCATCTTGCGGCCATACGCAACTACTCATCACCGAACCCCGATGTATGGCTACCGTCCGACCACGTTTACCACGGTCCTATCGATCCCGGCAAAGACAACGACCCGGAAACTTTGATATCTTCTTCCCAAACGTCAGCTATCAGGGGCTAACTAAGAACGGTTCGGAAGCTTTGGAAGTTCCGTATATCTCCCGTGCATTGAGATGAAGGATAACTTGGCGAAGTTGGTTACTGGTGCGCCCGTTGTTCACGTTTCCGGTGTCTTTCAGGGACAAGTTGATACATGACCACTTTCTCTTTGGTGTTGAACCACCACTTACGTATTTGTCATATGAAGCAATTGGCGTACTTTTGGAAGTGGCCGTGTACCGAAGAATTTCTCGACCAAACTCACCATATTAGCTTGGCACCTGCGGGATCTCACTTCAAGGACGTCAACCTTCTTGGTGCTGACTTTTGCAGTACCTACAATGATCTTGCAAAGATCGACTACGAAGCGAAAGTAGCTGAGTTGCTTCTTAGAAGTTAGGACAAAGGTTAAGGACGGTCGATCCTGTGGGAAGAGAGTTGAGCGATCTGTTCTTGAGGTGGGGTAGATAAGAGTGATATTCTAAGTAGAGCTTTAGCACCAGCTGCGCCGATATACTCAATAGCTTCTTTGGAAGTCCTTTTGAGCCGTTTGGATGAGTCCGAACAGAATCACAGGCGATCAAAATGGACCTAATCCTATTCCTGATTCTTCATTATTTCATTATTCAACATTACAATTTACAACGCAGTCCTTTAACCCTTTGAACAAGAAAAAGTAGCGTACACATTCAACTCGTAACATATAGATAGAACACCCAAATCCAACAGTACACCAATTCCAAAAAGATGCAGTCCAAAAGAACACGTAATTAACACCTCCCATTCAGAAGCATAGCAGAATCCCCCAACAGAGTAAAAGATAATTAATAACCCAACTCCCTTGTCGCCAAATGTATACAAACCAGAATCTTCACCTCCTCGTCACTATTGCCCAGTCGCGTTTGTCGGCAGCTTCGGGATTGGTGGAGCCGCCTCTTTACCCCCCGCCCAAGACTTACCCTTCGGTGGTGGGCTATCCATTCCCCTCCATTTCTTCCTCTCCGGTTTGTCGCCGGTTGTGCCGCCGTTGACAGCACTCGATACAACACTGCTAACCTTCCTAGCGCTAGCACCACTGATCTTCCTGAACGCTGACAAGCCGGGGCTGGTTCCACGCGTTCGTCTAACTTTGCTCACTCCTAAAGCTCCCGGTTGCTGCGGGTTATCCGCGATGGACGAAGAATTAAGAACCGGAGAGAGCGGAACCATGGAAAATCCTTCATCCATTGTTATATCTTCGTTCGCTCCTGAAGGGCTTATGACACCTGGCGCGAATCTGTCGCCCGTAGGGGTCGGTTCAGGTGTATCTGGCAGCATTTGATTTGGGTGTCTTTGTGTAAGTTTCTGCTTGGGCGTGCCTGGTACGAGTGCGCCCTTCATTGATGGTACTGGAGGGGGGGGCATTGAAGTGGCTTTGCCGTTGATTTTGTTGTCTTGACTCGAGCGGGAGACCGGGGTTGAATGTGGTGGGGGAGGTGGTGCTGCCATCAGCTGGCTCGGAATATCAGGTACGGGGGGAATATTTCCCCGGGATGCCTCCTCCAGCTCACGGCGGGCCTTTTCTAGCTGCTCCTCGAGGTTGGAGACCTTCTTTAGTAGGCGCTCCTGCTTTTTGATCTCTCTCTTAGTCAATGGCTTTCCGGTTGTGGCGTTGACCAAGGAAGTGGAAGAATTGTTCGATGAGCTTGACGTGAAGGCGCTGAAGACATTCGAGGACTTTTTGACGAGCTGACGAGCGCTTTTGCGCATGTCCTCCGGCGCCGCAGAACCCGCCCGGCTGCTAGGCTGTGTAGTCGTTTCCTCGAATCTGATACTCTGCATCATATCCTCCTCTTCTACCTCCGGTTCGTCCGGTTCAGTATCCTCCTCCATAGCGTCCTCGTCATCCACCTCTCCGTTGTCTTCATCACCAGAGAGCGTATGGAAGTACTCCGGCATGGCATCCATTTCGCTACCAACACTTGCGATTTCACCCCGCTTTCTCTTTCTAGCACTCCCACCAGCATTCGAGAACTCTACAGCAAAGTCATCGTCAGTACTAACTGCTCTTCCAATAGTGCTATCATCGTGTTGGGCAAACGTGCTCCTGAATTCCCCACGTCGTTTCATCGCAAAATACAGCTCCTCGGCCTCCTTCTTCTGCCGCTTCATCTCCTCCTTTTGGCGCTCGCGGGCGTCGTGTATAGCTTTCTGCCGGATGTATGCCGCTCTAGCTTCATCAACTAGCGCGAAGGGGTTGAACCTGAATAGGTTTCCAAGGCCGAAGGTGAAGCCACGCTTTTTCTTCTCTTTGTCTTTTTCCTCATCCTGGTCGGTGATCGGCGGCGCATCCTCCTCAAAAGCGTCAGGTGGACTTTCATCCTCATCCTCAGAATCATCGATTTCCCCAATAATATCTCTTGGGGGAGGTGCAGAAGTACGGTCGCGCATTGAACCTTCAATGAACCTGCTTCTCAACTCCTCTTTCTCCCGTTTCTCTCGGAGTTTCCTCTTCTTCTCTTGTTCATTTTCCTTCTGTATCGCCGCCTTGGTAAACTTTCTTTCGCTTCGTCTCGGCGACTTTGTCTGCAGTTCGTCATCGTCATCGTCATCGTCATCGGGTACATATGGCGCATCGCCCTCATCTTTCTTCCCCCCCTTTCCCGCAGCCCTCCTCACGACGACCACTTCGCTAGTGCTTGACGGAGGCGTCTCAACTTCTCGGCTATGCCTATCCATGTAAACGTCACCGTCCTCATCGGCGCGAATCGAAGAAGACCGAGATAGAGAAAGACTATTCCCCTGCCGTCTCCTGCGCTCAAGCGACTCGCGCCCGAGCTTGATGCGTTCCATGCGTCGGCGCTCTGCTTCGTCGGCATCACTGTCTTTAGGAGGAACCGGCGGCGGCGCGAAGTTGGGAGGTGAGGGAGCAGGTGGTAGTTTGGACTTGATGGATTCGCGCAGAATCTGTGACGGTGCAAACGAAATTGTTAGTGGGCTTGTATTCAGCGCAACACCACCATTGTGCTACGTGCGCCGCATGACGCCGTTTTCCAGAGAAAAGGAGGGAGAAACATGCCTTCTGTGGAGTGCTCAAATCTGCGGTCGCCATGATCGTTCACACTGACTCGGGTCCGACTTGTTTGATGGTTGATTAATTGCTTCTCGCTCTGAATGAGCGCCAGCAGCAGCAGTGTAGTAGTGTTCCTGAGCTTGCTTCGGCCAGGCGATGTGCTCTCGACAGTAGGTGCCTGTTTTGCGATGACGGGTAACGGGAGGATTGGTCGATGGATGATGGAAGCAGATTCGCGAGTGTGCGGAGAAAGTCCAAAACGAAGCGAGAGAGCAATGGTTACAACTAAATTAAGGAGTCGCGGACTAAGACAATCCGCCCAATTGCTGCAATGCACACGTCAGAGGTAAAAGGCGCAACGTGTTTGCGTACCTGGCGGTAGTGGTGGTGGTGGCTGATGTATGGTGTGTGCTGTGCTGTGCTGCGCTGTTCTAAGAGCGCAGAAATTGGCGATTGACAACAAACTTTGGCAGCAGCTTGCTGTTGCACAGGGTAACGGGCGACATCACGGGATATCACCCGCCATCGACTTGGCTCGCAAACGTCTGTGCCACATAACCTTTTATGCGTATCACACACCACATGGCATTGATGGGAATTCTTGAAACTAAACTCAATTCCAAAACTAAATCTTACAAACTACCTAACTTACTCACAAACAGAAAACGATGACGCTGAAAGAACAACCAACCCTATCCAACATCTTACCCCCATACATCAACGAAGATCTGACCGCCTACAACTGACCAACATAAAGAAACGAAAATCAAGGATAGTAATATGCAGCAGTAGAGGGGGAGGTGGAGGAACGCTTTTTATATCCCGCAATCTGTCGCAAACGCATATCGTCGCCGTATGTACATTCGACTAAAAACACTGCAAAAACGACAACAGCCGCCGACCCCAGAAACAAAAAAATAAACGTAAAATGGAGATGGGAGCCCACGAGCGGGTAATGATGTTAGTCGGGTATATGATTAAACCAGCCGCCGCAAAACGCACGACAGAAAACGATGAGGCCAAATGAGGAAACCAAAGTTAGGGAAATAAAAATGCAGAATGGCCTTACACACCAACGAGACCTCGCGATTTCTCCATATCACAAAAGTAACTTATATAAAATACTTTCAAGCATAAAAGCACAAACACCAAATGACAGAAACTGGAAATCAAAAGGACAAGCGGTAAAAGTCAAAAACACAAATGCGAAAAAACATAAGAAAATCCAAAGATGTGAGATATAAATACCACGGGATATAAAACAAGATTGTAGAAAATCCAAAAGATAAAAGGAGCCAACCAAAAAACCGTGTCCCGAAGAAAAACTGAATACGAAGTCCTTCGCAAAAAAGCATCCCCGATGCCCACCCAGCCAGCTATAAACCCAATTCCAAAACCAATTAAGCTTCTCCGTGCAGCTTCCTGACAATCTCCACACCGTCCGCGCGGCGATAGGTCATCTTCAGCTTGCCAATATCATCGTATCCATCACCATCAGTATCGGGAGCAACGTATGTCGAAGCATCGCTACCGTACACATCCCCTTCCGTGTCAGGTCGCATTCCTCCACGCAGAGCACCCTCCGTATGAGCGGTGTTAAACACTCTGCCCCATGGCCTCTTCTTGGGTGTCTCAACTGGTAGCTGAGGAGGCGCAGCAGGTGAATAACCATTCACATATTTGTCTGGATAAAATGCAGGGAATTGTGATGGACTGGGTATCGGCACCTGCGAAGGTGCGATAGATTGCGGAGGCGGAACTGCACGGAGTGGTTGGGGAGGTGGGTACGAGTTTTGCGGCGGGGCAGTAACACTCGGTGTCGGTGGTTGGCTCCATGACACTCTAGGAACAGAATCGCTGATCGGTGGCAACCGAAGAGGGGGAAGACCAATGGCAGGACCCTGTTGCTGCGGTGGCGGCGGTGGGGGCAATGGTTGTTGCTGCTGTTGCTGGGGAATGTACATGGGAGGATGCGCTTGAGGGGCGTATTGCGGCTGTGGTTGGTGACCATATCCATTCGACATCTGACCATTATATGGCTGCGGTTGCGGTACGACAGGGGTGCCCGGCCGATAATGGGATGAAGGGTGGTAAGCCGTATCGGAGTCTCTCCTTTGTCGGTAATCGTCCACAGAATTTCGCCTCTGACCATTGGTGGGAAGTTGTTCTCGGGTGTTATGATAAGTCGGAGGCGGAGGAGCTTGGTATTGGCTATGAGGCCGTGAATGCGTCTCACTCATATATCCATTCCGACCATACACATCCTGGGAAGGAACTTGTGGCTGTGGCGTATACTGTTGAGATGGTGGTGCTGGGGTAGGTGTGGGATGGATAAACGACAAGTGGTTGACAGAATGCTGCTGAGGCGGCGGCGGCGTAGGAACAGGATGTCCGTACGAACTATGATTCTGGGCAGGTGGCATGTTATACTGGCCAGCGTTGTATCTGGGAGTATGCGAGACATCTGACACGGAAGCCACAGAAACATCGGATCCACTTCTCTTCCTGCTGTCCACGGACTCCGATCTGTGCATCGAATAAGGTGGAGGCGGTTGCTGATATTGGGGCGTGGGGCAATGTTGCGGGGGCTGGGACGACATCTGATCCTCCATATCGTACTGGTCTGGAGTATGACGCCTCTGTGCTCTCAACATTGCTGTCTCATCCATACTATCCTCACTCTCTCTGCCCCTTGGCCGATCATTTCTCCTCCTCATTCGCACATCTCGTCGGATACGCACACGACATCCTTGTTCTGCAACAATCCGGGACAGTGCAGTCGATTCAGCCAATCCAGGGAACTTCTTGGCTGAGAAGACAGTGAATGCCTTGGACTTTACATCCAAACGGTGCACACAATATTCGCGAGGCTCATGCGGGTCATTCGTCGAGTGCTGCTCCTTTGTATCCTCATACAAGGCGAACCTTAGGCGATATCTGCCTTCATGTCGAACCGACAAATCGGGGAAAATAAAGTATCCAGCCGGGGCAGGTCGGTCCAAGTAGGCCATACCAGATACTGGCACACCGGTGAGGACGGGAGCCGGTGCAGGTGCTGGCATTCCTCGTGCCTGGGCAACGGGACGAGCATGTTCCAACGAAGCGTACAGGAAGAAATTCGAATTGTGTGAAAACGTTCTGTAAAATCAGTCACACAGTTACATTGTCAATGACGGAGACTAAGCACTCACACGTCCGCTTGCTCAGGACCAGAGAACAATCTAAGTTCAACCACGGGAGGTGGATCAACTGGTCGTCGGTCTGCATGGGCTGTGTGGTTCCGTTAAGTCAGAGTTTCAAACACCAAAAGCCGTATCGATAAACCATACATTTTGCACCCATTCCGCACGCCCTTGCTCTTTCAGGTTGCTGAAGCACCTGCATCTGGTATAACAAAGTTTGGCCATTCTCGAGCTGGCGTTCAAAAGTTGCCACGGTCTCAGAGACCTCATGGATGTTGCTCGTTCGACTCATTGTATCGAGTAATTCAACTCAAAACCTGAATCCAATAAGCCGGTGAGTAGAACAAGTGTATTCGGCACGCATTCGCTGGACAAACCTTTACAGAGAAGAGAGCAACTTGCACGGCCTGGCAAGGAAATGCTGGAAAAGGTGTTATAGAGAACTATAGGGGTGAGAGGTTAACTAAATCCAGACAAACGCATATCAGACAGAATATGATGCGTTAGAGTTGAGTTCGCTCTCCACTCGGGCGGAAAGCAAAAGGGCAGAGCGGGCTGAAGAATAAGATGCACCAGTGGATGAAAGAAGTGGTGGCGAAGGCAGGCTTCAGGAGTTTTGTGGGGGAGGCAGAGGTAATGTCCTGTGCTCCCTAGGTATTCCCTCCGCATTCCTGCATACAGAATAGCCACCCACCTCCAAATTATATATAACCTCCTAGCACTTTTGCCGGGAAGAAATTGGGCGAGAAGTAGCAAAAATAACATACCAAAAATTTGATATCCCTTCCAGACTAGGTACTGGTTTTTTGTCCCCAAAATGCGAATCAAATATTGGAACAGCAATCCGATAAATCAGAACTGATATTTTTCTGGATTTACAGTCGAGGCACGTTGCCAATGTTGCTTCCTTCTTTGGGTCTTTCTGGGCTGAATTTTCCTTCCACACACACACCCATTCACTGCTATCCCAGTCCAGCGTTCGGCGGAGTAAGGGCGCGTCAGCTGTAGGTTGCAATCCCGGCTCCCGATAGTGATGATTTTTGCAGGCAACAATGGACAGACGTGCAGGCGCGGTGACGAGTTATCGGGGAAGATTGTGTCTGGGGATTGGAGGGATCTAGGAATTTCGCGCTGACTGGGCGGTGCTGGCCCAACGTTGAGGGTATTGGATGGAGAGTGTGGCCCGACAAGAGGGGAGGGCAGTATCACACACAGCGTGTGGATCACCGAAGGGTGTTAACAGTCGTCCTGATGGAGGGTGGGGTGCGAGGTGTGGTGTGGTGCGAAAGAACGACAGTGGACGAAGGGAAACGGAAGAGAGAGAGGAACCGGAATGGAAGAGAGGAACCACAAGAAGGGGATGCTCCACACACAATCCCGTAGATTCTGCTGCCTACTATACTGGAAGGTGGGCGGCAGGGGTGTGCGAGGATAATACTAAACCCTGCTACCTTGCACAATCTCAGCACAGGTGTGGGCGGATAATAAATACGGCCAGGAGAAGGCGGGATGGACGGAAGAAGCAAGTTCATCCTCGCAACGCCTTCTGTTCTGAGAGAACGTCAGAACAGAGAGCGCACAGGCAAGAATACTTAAACCTGCCTAGGACACGGACCTTGCAGAGACATAAAGTCGCACCCGCGCCGCCCGGCGATACAAACGAGCCTCCGGAGTCGTGAGAAGTTGAATGGTGAACTCGGTTGGAGCCCATTTCTTAGAGCCGATGATGTTGCATCCTGCACTATCTCGAGAGCCATCTCTCCCAAGACTTCAATGCTCTCTTCGCTACTGCCACATACATGAGAGCCAATCAACGGCCTCTCCCGTTCTGGAGCTTGCCGCACCACGCGACCACTGAAGATCGCGGCCTTCTCCTCCAGTCAAGTGATGGGCAGAAGCGGTTCAAATTCCAGCTTCTTGGTCTGCTCCGGGTGAACCAACAGTATTTCTCTGTTCACTCTGATAGGCCTGACTGTGAACTGAAGAAGGTTAGGCCCGGTTTAGATCTGTGGTAACGGATGAAGCCGACCCACATCAGCGTCTGTGCTTACCAACTTTCCTGTTCGAGCGATTGCAATTTGTTGTGTCAGGTTTTTGCTCCCGCAATCCACTTTAATTTTTGGAGAGTACCGGTGGAAGCAATAAGGAAGACGTAGAGTGCTAGAATAAAGAGAGTTATTGCATTCGCTCCACGCTCTTTCGACCATTCAAGAACAATGGTCCAAATAATATGCACAATTCAGCTTGCCAGGGATCAGCATTCACGCTGCCCACTCTCCCGTGCTCCATTGGGTTGAAAGTGGGTAACAAAGGCGTGGGCCTTGGGACCAAAGATCCCGAAAAAAAGCGAAATGAAACCAAAAATCCCATATGCGACCAGCACAGCAGCGCCAAGGCGCCGGGAAAAGCAAAGTCGGACCACCTCCCCACGCTCTTGAAGCTCGGCAGATTCCTTCTTTGTGCTGGATCGAACCATTCCAAAACTGCACCTCCCGGTCTGACTCGCCTCGCATAAACTAGATAGGGCTATGATGACTTGAGAATCGCCCCGCCCTTTCGCTTCGAACGGCGTGCGGATAGGACGGAGAGGAAAACCCAACATTCAACGGCGGTGCGGTAGCTGTACCGATCTATTTGACAAGAGACGCGCCTGGAGAATCGCTACCAACCAAAATACTCTCAAGATGAGGTGTCCATAGAGCGTGGCGGAATACTTATGTATCTACTATGTACTCTGTATCCATGCGACAATTCTACACGAAATCTGCCGGGTCTCCCTTTGGTTTGGAAGCGAGATAAAACCCTAACAAAAGCGAGTACGACCGGCACCGGCACGTAGCTTCATGAGGCGAAGGAACTCTGACGGGATACGCTGTTCTGTCATTTGGACTAAAACCAATGAATCTGGTTCGCGCTGTTTGAGATTGCTAACGGCAACAGCGGCATCGTGTTGTATCGTCGTTTCCCTGGTAAACATCTGCCCCAACTTCTAGAGTATCCACATCACAACGATTATTATTGGGTGGGTGTCATTCAGCCACTGCTCCAAGAACTCGGCCATTTAATTGGCTGATATGGCGACGTCACTTATCAGTTTTTCGCGTTATGTTGGTTTGTGGGGCTCAAATTGTCTAATGACTGCCATTGGACCAATCCCCACCTCGGCATCGGAAAGCCGAGTCAGATGAAGAAGAAACGCGGAGATGGGACACAGTCGTTTCTTGGTTACATGGGTTTTCTTAACATTCCCAGTTTTTGCTTTTTGAGGAACACACCCTCACAAAAAAGAGTCTAGGTTAAAACTCACTAATTTGTGCGTGCAGACCTCTCTGGGGCCGTGCGTAGGATATCTGGTGTGCTTTACGTAGGAGTCTGTAGTACAATATTATGCTCTGACGGGCGAATTGGAAAGTGCTCTACCAACCTGAGGTTCAGAGATCTCGCCAGTCAGATTTCTGTGACACGGCAAATGAATTTTCTTACATGTGTAAGACGGTGAAGTCGCCATGCCATGATTCGATGGTTGGTGGCTTCAACTGCCGAGAAAGTTTGGCATCTATAATGCCCGACTGCAAAGGATTTCTCTGGCGTTAATCGACGCGATATCGGAGTCACTCTGCAGATAGAGCACATATAGATCGATAAAGCTAGAAGTCTGAGATCTGGTCTGCACCGAAAGTTTCCTCGGGAACGATGTATACATAGATCATAGCGCTCACAACAAGGCTTTTGTTTGCATCCTGGCATGTCTCCATCACTTCAAGTCAGTTCTCTACTCTAAAGCAGCCCTCAGAACCCAAGTTCACCTTCCACAGCTAGATACCCAGTTCCTTCATCATCCTTCAGCGCCAATTCGAAACAAATTTTTCGAGGATACTCCCTCAATTCCCTGAGCATACCTTCAGCAGCGATATGGTTCTTTTAAGCATGGTGCCGATATCAATTGACCCAGCACCGCACTGCTAAGTAGATGCCCAGTCGTATGGTATCGAACCTCCTCGTCGAGGGTCTAGAGATACGAACCTACCGCCAGATATTTCACCCACGCTGCAATTAGGTGGAGGTACCTTGCGGGGCTTTTTGTGCTTGAAGGGGTGGATGTGCATACACAAGAATCTCATTGTTGCACAAGATTCAACGACTGGTGAAAATGAGATACTGACAGTATAAAACCTAGACAGGGCTTGCTTTGTGGGGACTCATTGCGAAGACCGTCACCTTTCGTACCGGAACTGGGGGTCGTTTGAGTTGGTTAGTAAAAGTAAGTTCTTAGGAACAGAGTTGGAAGACAGTGAGCTAGAATCTACCCTTCTCGACCAGCTAAGGACAACCACTCTATTAATTGTTTGTAGACGGTGAGGATAGGTTTTCGTGGATAAGTGCGTGTAGAGTACTCATGCAACACCTCGCAACTTCACTCAATCAAGCGTTCTTAACACTGGAATGTTGGGCGCGCCAACCAACCACAGAATGTTTAAGCAAGTCAGATCGTCATCTCCTATTTAACCTGCACGCTACAGCATTGTGCATTCAACGCAGTTGTGGATATCAGATAATGTCCGACATCTTGTGAATTTAAACCAAAAAGTCTGCAAAACATTCAACCTATGACAGTGAACAGCAATCAGAGACATACAGCCGCAGCCGTCTCATGTATCACCTAGGAAAGCATTTTGTTAATTTATATCTGTATATTAGGGTTAGGTTTCCTTGCTTCATGCCATCCGGTCCCTTGCACCCAAGAACCAAACTTTTCCGAAGTAAGACATTGTTGCATGCAGCATGCATATGCAGCACCTCGGAGCAACACACCCGAATGCAGACTTTTCCCAACGACAATAAGTAGATTCTAGGGTTAATTAGGGCGATAGAAGAAACGGCTCTTAGGGTTGGTTGACTCGACTCGACGCATCATCAACATCATCATATTTCCAGGTTCGTGGGTACGGTCGGTTCATGTATGCGCCTGCGGAACTTTGCCCGGCCCCGCCCTTGATTGGGTACCGACTACATCACTCGCAGCAGTTAGCTGTAGTTTGGATACGCTATCATTACGGGCCCGAACACGAACACGAAACAACCACAGCTACGTTTGCTCCATGTCGACAAAAGACAATAACGGCACGGGTTGTACGTACATTAGGACTGAGCTTTTGTACATTGGTGATAACCGCGATATCTTGAAACCTACATAATATAGCTTCTTCTCTTCTCCATCTTCCGCACTTACCACCACGTGGCTGGATAGCAGCATGATGGAACACAATATAGATGGCAGCCAGCAGCGATTGAGTAGCTCATCCGGAAGGTGACTTGCGCTCCGAAAATCGAAGTATGCGGATTTTCCGTGTATGAATTGGACAGCGCAACTACCCGCAAGAGGGATTGTTCTCGCGTGGCAAATGGTGTGATTCATGGAAGCGGGATGGATGCGTGTTGGACTAACTCTACCGATTCTTGGAAGCAAAGTTTATCGTACACGGATGTACATATTTTGGTTTGTTACCTTGATTTATTATTAAGGACCGCGTAGCCTATTGTTGCTATGAAGGAATTGTGGCACTGAGATATCGTACGATTCATACCGCGGTTGGGAACGATGGATATCTAGATTCGTGAGACCGAAAAGTCATAATCACCATGCTATCACTCGGGGAGGTTCTGGACCTGCAAATTGCTGCGAAATCGTCAACACTATATCCCGGGACTGAATGTTCTATCAAATATCCTTATCTCGCGCTCCTCCGTAGATCTGGAATCCGAAACTGGTGGGACGTTTGGGATATATAGACAATGTGGATTAGGCAATACCTGGTATATGGATCGGGTGGGTATCAGTGAACCACACCATGACAGAAAACATCCAGCAGCTGGCTCACATTGTGAAAGCAACGAGAGTTGGGCTTACTAGCCTCATGCAACAATTTCAAGATCCGCCTCGAATTGCATTGTATTGACTTAGTTACGTACAAAACAACACTTGTGGTTTTATACACCGCCACTTACTTCATGTGTTCAGCATAGCAAGTCCATGCGTCCATCGCGCCATTAGTTCTATTGTGGACGCGAGGGGGCGGTTTGGCGGACGAGTACTGGTGGGGTCCTGTTCATCTCTCGTTTTTGCGCTCAATATCACTCGGTGTAATGGGGCTACATGGCGACATAGCGACATGGCATGATTCGAACGTTTGCCGCCGGTACATATTTACTTTACGCACTCTATAATAGTTCTCCGTGGCTCCACTTGTGCCTGGCTTCAATGTAGGTATAGATACAACTAGCTTGCCAGGTATCCCTAGGAAGTGAACGCATGTCGGCACCTGGTACCTAGTAACATACAAAACGGCACGGCACTTTCTCATTCCTTCGCTCTCTATCCATAAATGTAAGTTCTCCCTGATACGTATATCAAGAATAGAAGGGGGGGCGGGCGGGAGCAGCAGCAACATCTGTCGTCGTTATTACAGGTACTGCATTGCATTGTTCATTGTTTCCCCCAAAATATGCGTGCCAGCCCGTGTTTCCAAAAGTGAGGGAAATTATAGGAGTGAATAAGTTCTACCCGCCGCCATAAAATATTCGCGGTACTAGTAACAAGCTTTAAATTCTGCATGATGGCTTTGGCGCTCGTCTATACTGTGGGGTCTGGACATTTGGTCTGGACCCCAACATTAGCCGAAACGATAATTATTAGCCCAAAAATTTAGTTTGAGTCAGCTTTTGGCTGAAAATTAATATATTTAGTCCGCCAAGGTACCAAAAACGGAACCTTGATGAGACTTACTATTAACATTTTGGGTAACTAAAACTATTAATGACGTTTTATTACTGTTATGATAATTAATTCACTGGACACTCCCACACAAAACTTAGCTTTTTCAAAATTCATTCCCTCTACTACCAATGCCAGGAAAATTAAAATCTCTCTATAAAGTTGCAGAGAAGACACAAATGAAGTGAGCTATAGAGGGATAATTGATAAAAAAAAATTTTGGTGGAGGAGATAGATTTAGAAAATGAGGTACAAAGCGCTAGCGCCCTAGATATAGGCGGATTGATGGGAACCTAGAATGGCTCTAATGGTTAATTGTACTCTGTCTATGGATAGTGGTGTTTTTCTAGGGTAGGTCTGTACAGTATTTAGGGAGAAGTCGCTAGGAAAGCGGCAGTTCCTAAGGGCGGAGGAGCGGGGAGGGACTGTGGAGGATTGGTGAGGGATATTGTAAAGACTGGTACGCCCAGGTATGGCCCCGTATGTCAATGGACGATATTGAGCGGATACCACACGAGGATCGAGTGATAATACATGTAGAAGGGGTAAGATTATCGTTGCAGATAATCTACAGGCTTCGAGATTAGCCAGGTATCTGTGAGATATCAAGCGTCGAGTTGGAGGGTATCAGAAAATAGGCCCCTTAGAGTCGGGAAATGGATGCAGCATCACTTTTGTAGCCACCGAGAAAAAAAGATCTGCACTTACTCGGCCCCACGTATCGCATTAGCGCGCCTGATGCGTTTTTTCAGGGCCTTCCGCCTGACGGAAACTCAGCCGAGGTCAATCTGAGCGTATAGCTTACTTTTCCAGCAAGTAGCCATTTCTTGAGCGTACGAATGTAAGGGCCGCAAAAGTGCAGATCTGCATATTGACAGCTACGAAAATTCTAATGTAGAAGTCCTATAAGATGTTTATAAGTGTAAACTAAATAATCGTGCAGAATACAACATCGATTAGCTTACCATGACCATAGATTGATATTACGAGGTCATTTATAAATTTCAACGATCTGAAGATGGCCGCCAGATATGATTAAGGTGTTTATAAACATCCCATTTTTTACTTCTCTCGTGTCTAGTGGTGGCAAATAATTCTGCCAACCGTGTGCGAGCTTGAAAAATGCGAGTACGTGGCTAGACAAACTGGGAACGAGAGAACTCTTTGACAACTGTATTTAGTGATGGTGAGTAGTGATGTCGGTGTATATACCACCAGAACACCCACAGCGATCGTCTCATTAACCCCTCAGATCATGAAATGGCAACTAAGACCTTTCTCTCGTGGAGTTGTGGCTATTTTGTTCTTGAAAACCCGCAAGGAGCTCCTTTCTATAGGTCATTGTCCTTGATCTCTAGATCTCTTCGGCAATTTTAGCAGCTGCTGCTGTAAAAATAGCCGTTCCGACTTGTATACCGTATAAACCGCGTAGCAAAGGAATAGACGGCGCCGAGTTTAATTTATACTTTCTTACAAATCAAGTCGAGTGATATCAAATCAGCTCAAACAGTCTACATCTACAAACCTAGACATTTCTTATTGCTGCTTCGATGGCCTACACCTTGACAGCAAGAGCAAGTAGGAGGGCTCGCTTCTTTGGTATACTGGCAGCTGGTAATGAAGCTTTTTTGGCTCTTCCTCTACTGGCGGAGATTTATGAGTCTGGGGTTGGACAAAATCTAGCAGTGTGACCGCTGGGGGCCCGCAGCGAGTCAAAATGAAGACCTTGGCTGATCAACTGCAGAATCTCATTTGCATACAGGTAGCCTGAGTATGAAAGAAGATAATTCAACGGTTGAGGTTGAACAAAGTTAAACCCACTTCGCTACCGAGCTCTCTCAACCAGCGAATCTTAATTAAACTCGGCGCCGTCTATTCCTTTGCTACGCGATTTATACGGTATATGGGTATGGCATAGTACAATCGCAATTGTACCCTAAGTAGTACTGCCCACGAACCCTGAAGTCTATTATGCGTTGTTGCTGCTCGGAACATAGAGCGTAGAACGAGTTGTCTTATCGAGATGACGTACATTGTGGGCCGGGCCGCAGAGCCGCAGGGTCCTTTAAGACTTAAGACATGTATCCCCTTACCTCGTGGAAATTTGGCCATTAGAGCCTTTGCGCTGGAGAACTGGTTGCAAATTGAGTTTACAGCTGGGAGCTAAGCTTCCAAAAAAAAAAATTTCAGCCAGCTCGCGGCATCCCACCCTACTTAACATGTACCTACCTTATAGTGGGCACGACAAGTGCTAAGTCTTATAAAAACTAAAACCTAGCTATCATCCTTAGAGAAGCATCCCAAACACCATAAAGAATCATTCCCCCAGGCTTTTATAAGCCATATACAGAAATTTTAGTTTTATAAGGGTTTTGGCATTCATCGAACCCTCTGTAGGGTAAGTACTAAGAAGCACTTAACAGCACCTCTCAACTACCTCCAACCCGGGGTTAGGCTTCCTTTCTGCTCTTCTTTGTACTTCTCTTTACTTATCTATTAAAATGCACCCAAGCTGATCATTCACCTTCGTCTAGTGAGCTGCTGGAAGTTGTCCTAGAGCATGTGGACCCATGGAGAGCCCACGCGAATCAGTGCACGAGCATAGTGGGTCTAGAGTCGTAGATATAAGTACTATACTACTGAGGATGAGTGATGGTCTGTGATGCCGTATTTTGCCCAAGCCGGAATCTACCGAAGTGAGCGTTATCCGAAAAATGTTCCTTCAGCTCTTTCAGGTATTCGTGGTCATAAGAGTCTTTGGACATGTTGGAGTCCATGTTCGCGTCTTCGCTGTGGCCGAACTTTGCAGCAAGGGAGCTGGTGGCCGTGTGATCACCCATGACAGCTGCAAAAACTACACTCAATGCCAAAAGTAGCACATCTTTTAGCTTGGCGGACCCATTTCGAACACTGGCCGCGCGGCACAAATCAAGTCGGATCATCAATCATGAGGGCAACTTTGTATTTAGAAATCTCAGAAATTGGCAATGTCTTAGCCTCATATCACCTCACGCACAGCCTAGGTAATCGATCGATCTCTACTGTAGCTCTGCGCGTTAATTTTAACAAGCTGTAAGTAAAGGCGGAACTATCCGTCAGTTTATTACGCAAATTTACCTTCGCCAGCACAGCCGTACCTGCATCTGCACAGTATCCGTATTCCGAATCCCAGCTTTCTTGTCGAGCTGCATGTTGACATCCGCGGGTAGCATCCGGCATGATCCGACTCCCCTTCTAGAAGTCAGTCGTCCGCGGCTCATCCAACATATGCCATACGCCAAGAAGCTCGGCAGGGATCCAGTATCTGGCCATCCGTCGGCTGTGGTGTGAATGCTGGCGATTGGGCCTCGATCCGGTAGGTCTGGAGGGCGTCCGCTCGGTAGAGTATGTTAGTTCAACGAGACTGGAGCTCTGTATTGCTTGAAGCTTGCTGATGATGTAGTCGACCGCTTCGTGGATTGCCTTGCTGATGCGGTCCTTCTCTGCTTCTTTCTCGGCGGAAGCAATGGCCTCTCGGATCTGGGGCGCTCCCTCCCAATCTCCATAAGTGCCTTGCGTAGCGAGTTCTGGCTGGGCTGCTGTATCCACATGGCCTGGAGAAGGCTTTCTCTCTCATGTATCCTCTTATATTACTTGTAGATCTTTAGTCTCCGCTAAGCATTGCTGTTTCCACTGCTCCTCTCTGGCAAGCTATGCTACACGGGCCGCAAACCGGGGAATAGGCTCCGAATTTGAATTCCGAGACTGTCGGGAGGGCAGAGTGTAAAGTCACACCGTTTTCTTGGGGTGTGAGTGATCCGGGATGCAGGGTGTAAATGACAGACGTCGTCGTGAGTGTTGCATGTGTACCTGCATCGTGAGCCTCACAACTCAGGTCCGTTTGATATGCAGTTGGTGTATGAAGATATGCCTCAGGAGAGTGACTCGTATCAGTACAGAGCGGCTCATATCAGTGCAAACGGATGAGCAAACGGAGATAGATATGGAGACGAATATGGCTGAGAATATGGGAGACAAGTCTGTATATATACGGGCCTTTTGGCCTCGAGAGATCAGTCAATCAAAAGTCAAAAAAGCATCCAAAGTAACAGTGAGGTCGTCGTGATGTGCGAGTGCTACCCTGTGTATCGCTCTCCGCAACATTGTGAGATTTTGCTTCTGGTGGTGAAGATTGCCGCGCAGCACTACACCACAATGGTTAGAAATGGCGGCTTGGGACTTGTAGTTTTCCTCTTAGGATCTGACGGTGGATCCTTTGGCCCAACGTATGTGCGGGTGGAGGCGCACCCTTTTAGAACCAGAGAAAGTAGTCATTGCCATAGCAGTTGTACATAATATCGACGATTCGAATTCGTCTAAGTTCTTCGCGATCGTGTGGGTGTGTAGGTCAGAAACGACGTCGCTTCACTTGGGATACTACAAGCTGGCTACTCTGTGCTGGGTGGTCCGCATCATGCGGCGACCACGCTTATTGTAGTATATATATAGTGTGATCTGTGGTGGGATGTAGTCTATATATCTATCCATCGGCGTTATGTTTAGTATTTGGGTTATTTTGCGCGGGGTTTTGTAAACAGTGGAGAGTCGACGTCCCTTGGAGCTCATTGTTCTGCACGCAAAACCTGTATATTCTAATACAGTCTTGTTTCTTGCCTTGCCCCTAGCCTTGCCCCTCGTCTCGTTACCGCGCCTTGTCCTTCGTCTTGCTCGTGCTCCTTGGTGCTTCTCTAGTCCGCCCGTTACAAGGTAGGTAGGTCGGACACAAGTGGGGAGGACTGGTTGTTCTGAAAATTGATGGACAACCCTAAACCCAAACATCTGTATTACAACACGCCGTACCTATTAACGAAATAGTTTGTTTGTATGCTGCACTTCTCAATCTTTTGCAAAGGAAAGGTTAGATAGAGTACTACGATACCACTAAGGAATACATATTTTATTGTTTCAAGAACCCCCCCGCGGGCTCCTATCACCCCGAGAGTCCCTGGTACATCCGCAGATGTGCCGTCCTAAAGCTACGACTATAATCACCCAAAACAATTCACATTTACGACTATATCTTGATAAACTTGATCGAGCATATTCTTATTGCGTTCGAAGCGGAATCTAGTTATTCAATGAACCCTACTCTAACATATTCGGGTTACCTATTTCTTTAGGTGCGCTTGCCTCCGCTATACAATCGCTCCGTTCCAGAGTCCTGCCACTTCCTATTCGTAGTTGGTAGTAGGCACTATGGCCAACCCTCCATGTAGAAGGCATTTTTAATTTTCTGGGCACAAAAGTCATCAAAATAGATCTCCTATATCATATAACATACAAGCAACTCAGTACTATTTCCTTCTAGAGAATGGTCTGCACGCAACTTATGCCGCCGATGGTAGTCATAAGCTCGCCGACTCAGAAGTGACTCGCGCGAAGTGACTCAGAAATGACTTTTCAGAGTCATGACGGTGAATGATGGAAGTATAGGCTCTGTAAAAACCCGTACATTCACATGTATCTTATATCCTGTCTGAGTCGAAATGGTCGTAGTTTTGATTGTAGGGTGCTTGTCGTCCAAGTTGAACCTCACATTTAGACCCCCACCCGTCATTTAGCACGCTCCAAGAGTCCTTTCAAAGGTACAATCTTGTTTTTAGACGAAGATATAGTGCATGGAAAGTATTTTTGTTTGCTGGTACAGTCGCTCATCCGCCTAGCTCTGCCCCTGTTTTGTTTGCATGCGTAAATATCACTCGTTTCACTAAGGCTGACATTATTTCTATTTCACCTTAATCACTTCACAAATTTCGCAAGTTTTCCCCAGAGATGGTTATGAGACGAGCCGTGTCGAGACACCAAGGCATTCCTAGGATTACTTCGTATATCCAGACATTAGGAGACGTTATCGAATTGTGTTATTGCAGATCAATAGCGGTGATGATTTTACCTCTCCACATTTACCAACCATGGCCATGTCAACTCGGTTATAACAACTCCATCCTTGAATTGTGGCATTATTGCCGGTTGAAACCAATGATGCTAGCTGGAGGCAAGGTATTTTATATAAACGTCTCGGGCTGAGAAGTGATAATCTCGAGAAACCTGTAGAACGCCCTAGGGTATTTCCTGACCGTCACTAGTTATCCTTATCCGTAGATAGTTGGTTTATTTGCGTGTGGCCCCAAAGCTTAATTGTCGATACAACGCACAAAAAGGCATCGAGCACAGAGTGATACCCATGACCGCACCAAAATGTTCTCTTCCTCAACCCAAACAGCTGCTCAAACCATATCTCCCCTCAACACCCACTGCCACTGCCGCTCCCTAAAGCACATCCCCATGAGCTCTTATTCTGCTACATTAGCATACACAGATTTTCATTTCAAATAGCCACGTGACGATGAGAAACAAGGTCTATTAGCTCAGTTGGCTAGAGCGTGGTGCTTAACACATCTCGTATGACACGCCAAGGTCACAGGTTCGATCCTTGTATGGATCATTTATTTTGCTGTTTTTGGGTGCTGGCCATGGTTGTGTGGGGTGCACGGTGGTGCGGGCGTGGCGGGGTTGCGGCGGGGTTTGGACGTGGGGCTGGGGTGGGCTTCCCGCTTTTAGCGAGAGAACCATGGATGTGGGTTTGGGGGTTCAGGTGATGATGTCACGGATTAATTATCCAACGCCGGAATGTCAGATGTGTGCCACAATTCCCAGTGAAATTGTTTTCATGTGGACTCCCGATATCTCTCTGTGGCGATACTTCTTACGTATCGTCTACCGGCGATAGGGGCTTCGAAGATTATCACCTGGACCCTGAGCTGCCAGAGCGGGATGTCGGTACCTGACTGTCGTACATTTTGTTGAGAGATTCAGTCCGTAGAAGCACAGTCCCCATGTGTGAGATTTGATGATGTACTCCAGAGCTGACACATGTCCAAGTTTCCACCAATACGAACTCCATTCCGACGCTGCCATCGCCTGACACCCGACGTATCACCCGCAACTCTGGACGCCCCCGCTACGATTATGGTGGTGGTCGTTAGTGCTGGGTAAGATTCGCTTCGCCATAATAATAGGTGCTCCCGTTTCCTCGGTCGTAAACTCGGTCTGCTGAGGAGTTTGCGAGGATGGGAAGATGAGGAGATAAACGTTCAGAGGATGGCAGTCTATTCAGGTGGTTACGATGGCGGTGGTGCAGAGCTTAAAACAGGGTATATAACCATTCATCTATCGTGAGTCACGTTACATTACATCAACAGCAACGAAAAAAAAAAAGATGCAACGTTATCCATACCGGAAAATAAACAAGCCTGACATCGTACAAAAATCCCAACCCTGCAGTCTGCAATCAATGAAGAGCACCCACCAATAAGCAAAACGCAAACTTCACGCTGAAACAACGAAATCAGACCAGCGAAGACAAGACTAACTCCCATCCTAACCCACATCTACATCTATGAGTATACTCCGGAACCAGAGGTTGTCTCAGTCCCATATACCGATGTCCGCCGATCCTCGAGCAGCGGCTTAGCCTCCTCTGCATCTGAGTCCTCGAACCACCCGTTCCAGGGCCACCATCGGTTCCACTGTGTCTGCACGCCGCAACACTCGCCCTCGTCTTCGTATTCAACTTCGATCTCGTCCTTTGACTCGCGTTCACCCCACATCAACCACTGCCATCCCACAGCAGCATCTTCACCCAACACCCCCGACGCACCAAGAAAGAACGGCAGCGTCCGACCCCACCATTCAAAGTGGTCGTTCCCGTCTTTCCCGGCAATACCCCCACCGCCGTATGGTGGGTAATCGTAGTGGCCGAGCGGATTGAGAAGGAGTGAGATGGAATAGAAGAAATTTCCGCAAAACGCAGCGGCGAAGAGGGATATGGCTAAGCCGCTCGTTGAGCGCCGGCGGGAGTTGAGAAGGAGCTGTGGAAGTCGGGAGGTGAGGTACAGGAAGGTTGAGAACCAGGATAAGATCCCGCCTAGGTCTCGCAGAGTGAAGCCGGTGCTCGGGGATGGTTCTACGGAGCTGATGATGGGCGAGGCTCCCGCGAGATGGAACATTAGGGATACGACGACAACAAGGGTGGAGGCTAGACTGCGGCTTCGGACTCGCGTCACGGGTGTGGCTTTTCTTTTGTGTTCGGTTTCGCGGTCGGAATCAACAAGGTAGGAATCG
>Ga0307512_10000047_pt1 | contig 128386 bp, 130 predicted proteins | sample 14_EM_MG_FD_200267 | JGI IMG/M metagenome (GOLD analysis project Ga0307512, IMG submission 200267) | Populus trichocarpa ectomycorrhiza microbial communities from riparian zone in the Pacific Northwest, United States - 14_EM | ecosystem: Host-associated > Plants > Roots > Unclassified... | reverse complement strand
CCCGGATGTGGACTTCGGATTGTTATATCGTTTGTTGCTGGTCTGTAGCAGTGGTTTCAAAATCTCGGGTTGTATGAGTCAAACCTAACCCTGCAAAGAAAATCGCATAATTCAGAAAAGTGAGCATCCACAATCACCTCGTTTCAATCAAATGGGCTTTGGTTTTCAAATGAATGATCCCCCCCTCAGATGGGTTTTACACGTCCGTGGTTGCTCTTCTCGCTCAAGAGGCCCCTGGCTGTGCGGTAGTGGCAGAGTTGGGTGGCTGAGTGCGTAACGTCTGCCAAGGGCACCCTGATGGATGGGAAATAGACGGAAGGGTGTGGTTTTTAATGTTCTAGTTTGTCGCTCGCAAGCACACTCCTCAAACGTCTATTTCGAGGCAAAATAATGGCTGCTTTTTATGTTTTCTTTCTTAGAGTTGGCTCAGGAGCGCAAGTTTTTTGACCTTATTAGATCCGGAAGTTACTATCTACGTCCCTGCCGACTTGCTTGGGTGGTTTCATAGGGGGTCGGTTGTTCAACTACTGACACCCCTGCTGCTGTCAAGCTGTCACCGCAGACGCGGCACCTCCGGACCTCTCCAGAGTGTGGTGTCATGGTGTCATTGCTTCCGGGTGTCGTCTCACCGCATCGTCCTTTTCACAGATTTTGCTTGAGCTTCATGCTCACTGTGTTTTGGTGCTTGTTTCGAGTGTTATATCCAACTGGCTGACGGAATAGTGAGTGCTTAGTATCTGTCCAAGGAACTCCCCTGGGCTGAAGAGCTTCGTCTGGCTGTGGGTAGATCGTCCTCTCCCTTTCAGTCTCCTCCAATAGCCCGGTGAAGCCAGGCTTTTTTTATTATTATCGCTATGTTCTGGTGGCGGTAATGTGCGTCCAGCTCAGGTGAGGGAATTGTAGAGTACAGGCGTCTAGCAAGGCACTCTTGCGCCGGCTAGATGCGAGTAGTTGATGGAATTGCCCCACACATCGTCCCAGAGAACCAAGTTCCAAGAGATGATTAAATAGTGGCCCAGGCTTTTAAGAGCAGAGTTATACTATTAGTTGGCGATTATCGTGAAGTTCCCGTGGGAGAATCGCAGGATTCCAAACTAGAGTACGAACTTGGTTCTGCCGGGTATCCGACAGCGTCAAGACGGGATAACCCATTGGGAGGCAGCACCCTAACCCTTAGCTGCACGTCTCGCTTGTGGGGGCTCAAACCCAGCGAATCACAGCAGCCTCCTATATTACTTAAATTATAGCCATTGCTGCCTAGCGGCACAGCTCATCACTCTCCGCCAAGCCACCAGCAGAGCCTCCACTGAGCCTCCACTGAGCCTCCAAGGAAAAGATGAACAGGGGATCGACGTAGGTTGTTGTGTTCATGCTCCTCGTCTTTACCTGTTCCACGGCTCCCTGACCGACCGTCCTCTTTCTTTTTTGCGTGACCTATATCCTCCCCATTGCCCTTCCCTCTCGCAATTCGGCAATTCGTAGATAACGAATATCGGCACTAGCCTTGTGTTTGATCATCATCCATATCGACACTACTTACCGTTCATCCCTACCTTCTTTCCTCTCGCCTGTGCATTTCACCGACTCCGTGCTCCGGTGTCAGTCCCCGCGTCGATCCGTGTTTCGTCTCTTTCAATTCTAGTAGCCCATAGAGCCCTGGGCCAACAGCCTGGCTGCTGCAGGCAATCCGCATCTCCCCCTTCCCCACCACTACTACCTCCTCCGGCAGACTACCTACATCACTCACCTATCTTTACCTGCCTGTCATTCTGTCATCCTGTACTTCCTCGAACGTCATCGGCCGCGATATCTTCAAGCACGGACGAATTCATCAATCGTCAGCTGCCAAGATTGTGGCTTTCTATACGCCGTTCTTGTCACCGAGTACATGTCGGTTGGTTGCGTGCGCAGCTCGTAGCCGCCCCTCGTCAAAGCCCGAGCTCTGGTGGTCAGTTTTGATCTTCAATCATCCTGTGACCGCTACCGAGGACTATGATGATGGGAAATTCGGTAGATGATAGAATGTGGTGAGTATTGAACTCTTACGTTGTCTTCTAGTTGCCGTTTTGGGTGTGTTGTGGTTTGGTGGTGGTGGGGTAGGAATTGTGCGCAACGCAACGCACACTAGCAAGCACTCACTCACGCATTCACTATCCGCCGTCCTCCCTCCTTCCTCCCCCCCTTTGCCGTCAATGGCTCTCCCCCGCCCTCATCGAAATGCGCGTGATCGCGCAGGGCGTTTCTGTACATACACAATTTCTATCCCTTTGTCGTTTCATCCCTGCTTCAACTACTCTACGCTTCCTTCTCCTGTGTGTTGTCTTTGTTTCGCCCGCCTGCTATCTGTCATGTCATTTGGATAGATCTCGTCATCCGCGGAATAGTTGTATTGACGAGTCGGATTCATCAACAGCCTTCCGAATATGCCCCACGCAATTGGCGAGGAAAGATCCAGTCATATCTTGAGCACACGCCGAGAATCCAAGTACGTTTCCAATGTTACCCTTCGCAGTGATATGTGTTTACCATTGTTGTTTGATGGTCAAGACACACATCATCAACGTCCGCTCTCTTGACTGTCAGCACCGTCTGTCCGAATATTGTTTCTAATAGTTTTTTGCGTCTCCTAGTATATCGCAGCATCCATCCGCTTCTATCATTACCGCTACATGCCCAAATCTCTCTCGTTTGGAACCTTTCTCTAACGCCGCTACTACTCCCGTCTCGATTATGTCCACACACTGGTCTTGCTCCGAGTCGGCAGCACTACATAACCGGGTAAATGGACCTTTTGATGACCCCCGTCAAAATATTCAATCTACACCCAGCTCTTCTGAAAATTCTCCTACGATGTCCTCGTGTAGATTCAGCGAAGTTGGCGAGGACTCTTGCCATACCGATAACCCAAGATATCAAAAACATGTCTCTGAGATGCGGACTTTCCTTGAAAGCGGTCCAATCCGCCAACTAGAAGACCCCCAGCGAAAGGAGGGAATTCGCCCCCACGAGGCGTGTCCCATAAATGACAGGTCTGAGCCTCTCCCGAACATTATAAACTTCAACTACTTAGCACTTCTGCATGGCGACGAGTCCGTGACAGAAGAAGGTACTACATCACCTACCAACAACACAACCTCCGATCTAAATGAGATGATGCACAATAAATTTACTCTGGAGAATGACTCTGCCACTGGCGATCTGGACCAGGAACAATCCACCGGTACATTAGAAGCCCAGCAGTTCTTTCACTTTGAGGCAGGTCATGCCTATGGTCATTTGCCGGAGGGATTCCAGTCCCCAGGAGATCGAAGGCTATCGGCTTCCGATTCTGGATTTTTCGATGAACGCGGTGCGAGCGCTCAGCAGTCACCCTTTATGGGAAGCCCCGAAATGTACCTTCAGCCCGAGTGGTCTAGGGTGGGAGAGAGTGACAGACAAGATGCTTGGACCAGCCCTCAGACACGTCTGTTCCACCTGGATTAGGCTACTGTCGTTGAGAAACTAATGTTTTTTTAGTCGCTTCCACAAGTTTCGAAGAAACGTATTGTACTCCCGGATCTAGCGAACCCCTCCGGTTTTTCCCTCCAATTGAGTCTACTTCACATGCCGCTATGCCGCGAAAACTTACGGATGATGCTGTCCAAATAATCATGGTGAAAGTACTACAACCCATGATGGAAAATGAGAATCTTTCAAAATTCCGGCAGATCCTCAGTCAAGCAGTTGACAGGTTGGAAAGAGGCTCTATATCGTCTTTGCGAGATCTTGAGAAGGCTATCGTACGTGAACTCGGCCATGTAAGTAGCGCTCCCTGCATGCAACCGACGTTTCTTACGCGTTTTCAATGGTATAGCAATCGAGGGAGTGCACAGCTGCTTCGTATATCAATTTTTGCTTCGAATTTTTGCAACGCAGCCGTCATTTGTGGGACCTACTTAGTGATGACGATCTTCACCGGCCGAATGACCAACCTTATCACAAAGGCTACTTTCCCGATGCAATGCACGAAGTGATAGGAATAGCACAAGTAACGTTTAGAATTCATAGCGATGAATTAAATAGCATAGTGGAGAGCATACAGCGGTCTGTTGCCACTCCAAAAATTGACAGTGCAAGGTATTTTCCTACATTTGTTTGCTTACTTACCTAGTTGGGATGTCTGTAATGAGCGCTAGCTAATAATACTGCCTAATTAGGGGCCAATCGAAAGGAGTTGTACCGCACTTTGCAGGAACAAGAACGGGAACGGGAATGCTTAAAAGGCAACAGTCTGAGCCACCAGATGCAGGCCGTTCTCGCAAAAAGCCGAAGGTATGCGATAATAATTCAAAGTCAAAAGAATCTCCAGAACGATCTTCGGCTAGCGCTGCAGCTGCAGTCAACCGCCCCAGTAAGATGCAACCACCACCTCCACCACCACCACCATCGAGCCAAGATACTGGGAGCGCTTCATCCATCTTACATCAAATGTTTTCCACCAATAGTCTACAGCAACACCCCACAACATACTTAACTGCTAGTGTAGCATGCGAAACCGATAATATCAACTTCCCGTTTAGCCCCCCAGTTTACGACCCAACTAGCACACCTACATCTGAAATGGACTATCAACAGATCCAACAACCTCAGACTTCAACTGTTTCTCAAGCCATGCAACAGTGCGGCGGCGGGTTGACGCAAAGTTGCTCTACGCCGCATTCTTCCTCGGATTCTCCATCAACTGTAGCGCAGAGCGATGAGTCTGCGTCTCCTGGTTCAGCCCGGCGTAGGCATGTTGGGAGGCAGACTGAAGAATCACATCCCTGTGAGAAGTGCAATAAGCAGTTTCCCCGAGCTTGTGACTTGAAGTGAGTAATCCAGGAACGCTTGATCACCAATTGCTAATTGCATCCATAGGAAGCATCGGAAAACGCATGACCGCCCTTATAAGTGTACTGTATCAAGCTGCAACTATTCCATCATGGGATTCTCTGCTGAGAAGGACCGAGATCGCCACTTTCACGATAAACACGATAAAGATGCACCTAGGCAAAAGTGTCACTATAATTGCAGTTACTCGAGTCCACGAGAGAGCAACGTGAAACAGCACATGGAAAAAGCCCACGGTTATATTTACGTTCGCACCAAAACTGTGCAAAAGTCAAAGTCTCCTGCGACGCCGGCGAAATCCACAACTCGAGGGAATGTGGCACCTCGACGGCCGCGACAAGACCGGCAAACCTCATCATCCCAGCCACCACCGTCTGTAACCTCTAGCGTGCAAAACACGCCAGTGGTAATGGACTCGAAATATCCCTCCAGCGATTCGACTCCGTCTCCGCTTTTCGATATCGACACTTTATCGCCCGAGACCTTGAGAGAGGAGACCAGTCCAGCGATAGAGTCGGTACAGAGTTTCTTCCCTCCTTTGCCAAAATCACCCAACTCTCTCGCTGTAATTTCACCGAGGTTTATCAACCAAACTTTGGATGCACAGCACCAGATGGCGGATACGTTTGAACCCTCCCCCCATCATTCGCTTTTCACGGATCCACCCGGGGCATTGGAAGCAATGAGAATGCAACAGAACAGTGGAGATGAAGTCCCGTCCTATCCTCACATGAACGTGATGCATTGGGGCTTTGGCTCAATCGCCAAGACAGACCCACCGCTAGGGGGAGAGTCACCAGATTCAGACTTTGCCGATAATTTTCTCCGCGATGCGCCCGACTCCATTATGAATCGATTAGGTGCCTCAGCTCCCTTCGACCCTGAATTACCGGTCGTCACAAATTCCGTCTACGATGAATCTCGCGATATGTTTCTAGGGTGATGCGAAGCCCGCTCTTAGCATACTCTGCACGATTGTACTATGTGATGCCTACCTCTCTACAGGATAGAAAAGTTGGGACGTCAAGCCAGATAGCTTGCCATAATGGTGTTACGCTTACGAATTGATTGCACAACTGTTGGAAATGGTCAATAAAAAATGGCGTATATCCCAAAAGATATTTATACATTTGTGGGTATTGTGGTCCCGATTTATGGTATCTCATGCTTCTATGCGTGGTTTGTATAGCGTTGGATTTTTTTATAAGCGTTTTGTTTTTTGAGCGAGGTTGGGATGGAGTCTTGGGGTTTTAACTTTCGGTTTCTGTGTTAATGGTCTTTGGGTGTAGGTATCTATTATTATGGAAATGTACTTTGGGATGTGTATTGATCAGGTCCATTGGGTTATCTCCTTTCTTTTTGGATACTGTGGCTATTTCTTGGCTCGGGGTGCATGGGGTTTCATGTAAATCGCTTTTGGTTGTTGAGTGTGTACAAAATTCTCCTCTGCCTTTTCTGGGATGGGATATGCGTGCAATGTACGTTAAATTGATGTATGTAGAATCGCGGGTGATGAATTTGCCTTACTGCGATCGATGGGTCCCGTGTCGTCACCAGCGAGGCTTTTCTTTTCTTTTCTACTCTACTCTAGTTAGCACCGGGCGATCATTTGGTCCCAGAAACGGTCGGTCGGGCGGTAGTAATAATAGTGAAATGCAGTGTGAAGTTGCGAGTATTTATGGGTGAGAATCGGTGCTGCGCTGCTGCGGCTCGAGCTCATTCATGCAATACTGATATATTTGGGGTGAGCATGGCCGAGGAGGGAGAACTTTGGGCTGGGGAAGGAGCAGCGTTGGAACGCGCAAGGTTGCTACTGATTACTATTGATTGATTGATCGATATCTTAGTTCCAAGGTTATTATGATACTTACCCGCGTGGCAAAGGCTAATCTTGCGAGCTGACAGACAGCTGCTACGCACGGGGGACATCTGAGCGTAACTATGTGTTCGAGGTCACGATCTGACCGCCACGCTAAGCTTCGAGCAGGTACCAGGGGTATCGCGCGCACGACCGGGTACGGGGAAGTAAGTAACCTTCCATTAATCAGGTCGCCGGGGCGGCAGGGTGCGGATGGCCGGAATTCATATATCGGCCTGTGGATCGTAGCACCTGATTGATGGTGGATGCCATGGGTCCAGATTTTTGGGAGCGTGCGGGGTTGTAACATTCCAAGATGCTTGTGCTTGGATAAGCATTAAGAGGGGAGGTTTAGCCGCTGATGGCAGATGGCGCTGGTTGGCTGTCCCTCTCCGCATTTCACACACCTGTTGTCCTCGGACGAAAACAACGCCGGATAGGACAAGTTAGACAAATATTTTTGAGGGTGTGCCTCTTTTTTTCCCTCATCTTTCTCATGCTAAAAGTAGCTCCCCTAGTTTGCAAAGCTGCAACAAAACATTCCGTCTAAAAGTAGTCTCACGTCGCAACGTAGAGCAAATTCAAAGTTCTGACTTACATTACGCCGCTGCTGGGCGCAAGTAGCTGGTGATGCTCCTTTCATAGAGTGGTTTTCTAAATGTGGAATGAATGGCTGGGATGACGGGTAAACCCGCTTGGGAAAGAGTGGGGGTGGACGAGTAAGGGCGGGGAAGCGGGAGCGAATGTTTGTGGAGGGCTATAAATAGAGGACAAGACGGGGAGCCCTAGCCCTAAGTAGGATGAGTGATGGAGCATGCATAACAATTGGCATTTGGGAAGTGTACGAAGAGGTTTTTGGGCTCAGCTCCGTGAGGCTGGAGGTAAATTACATCGGAAAGAGGACCTCAGGATCGGATGTACGATCTAGTCTGTGGGTCTTCGGCCACCGACATTGCTGACGAACGTTTGAACAGATGGGATGGATACTATGGGATGGATGCTTTCGTTGGATCTGTAGTGCAGAGTAAGCTGGCGGTATCGACTAAACTCTCGCGGCAGTGTCGTCATTATCTCGGGTGCAGACAGTCGGATGGATTCTTGGTAAGTGAGCATGTGGTGCTGTACCCAAACCGGGGATATGCACTGTGCCGTGGGCAGCGGATCAATGGACAAATCTAGCTGTTGGATCCATAGTATGATTTATAGCTTGGAGATGAGGTGCATCTTCGGATGGAGTGCCAGGTCAAATCCATACATAAGTCGCCGTGCGTTAGCCATCCCTCCTGGGGGGGCTCCCGCACATATTTCGACGGCGCGGGATCAGTGACACTCACTCAGTACCTCAGATCGACTCTTGTCCGCAGTTACTGTCGTTATCGATTTGAATGCAAAAATCGCGATGGATATTGGGTGCGGTGGTTGGATCGTGGGGGGGTGTTGTACGATTGGGAGAAAGAAAAGTGACTATACGTAATGTGCGAAGGTTGGATACAAGTGGCAACGAATCAGCGGGCGAGGCTGTTTGTTTGAAATCGAGACATCTGGGTAGAGTGTTATGTTAGGGGTTGCGCATGCAGGATCCATGTTGCTGTAGTGAGTGCAATGCATACATTGTATGGTTTACCTCACAGACTGCCTTGTCCGTTAATTTCTAGCTGTTTTCACTAAAATTTTCCGTTATGCAACAGATAATCACACCAATCGTCCGTTGACAAAAAGCTGTCACACCAAAGACCCCGTATGAACTACTAGTAACGTTCGATACAGGATGGCTAGCTATGTGGGGGGATCAATGACGATGACTCGGAGACTAGCCCTAGGGGAGGGGACAGCTTGAAAATATATGTACTGCCACGCAGGATGAAATACCGCAGGGTAGCCGAATTACAGTCTCGATGAAGATCTTATCTGTCGTGGCAACTTCATGCTGGTTGTAAGTGTGAGTGATGGTACATGACCGGGTCAAATTTGTCAAGAGTACTTAGAACTCGCCTACACAATGTTGGCTAAGGCAAAGCGGAGAATATCCCTCCAGGTAAAGATACATGCACTCCAGAACCCAAAAATCAATACTAGCATCAAAATTTGAATATTCTAAACCGTATCCTGTTACTCGCACTCGCCGTTTCATGTGAACCACTAGAAGTTTCTTTACTAGAATGATGCTACGGTAATAGAAATAGAGTGTTACTTGTGGAGAACTGTAGTAATGGATCTGAAATATAACACTATAGAGGCACCCTGCTAAAGATACGGAGTGCCTTTTCTACACCAAATTAAAATGGCATTTAGGCCAAGCTTTTAAAAAGTGGGCAAAATACGAGGTGTCTTGTAATCTTGTCCCGAAGCTACGCACAGAACTGAACAAGACTGAATGTGACAAGAACGTCTCGGTCCGAGCTTGACTCCCGAGATAGAAGTCCTGAGATTTCAGATTGACGAGTGATGGCTTATGAGTCAACGAACGGACAGACGATCGGAGTAGCATAGAATATGCTGTGGGTTTCCCCTTGGGAAATTTCTCTATGTTTAACATAATATTACTTTACGAGGATGTTAAAAATTTCCCTTGATCATAGGATATCACGCGATATTTCAATGTCAAGACTTCTGGTAATGACCTGTCAGTTCTCAAATTCATTCGCACAGGTTTCTGCGGCTATTTTCATAACTCACGTATATTCTTTACATATCTCATTAGCAAATCTCACATTCCCGTTATCTTTCCCCGTTATCGATGCACGATTCACACGTTGCATGAAGAATGAAGTAAAAAAAAACGATGCTCACCATCAGATCCTTGATTGTGCATAGCGACAAATTCAATACAATTACAGGTAAAACCCTGGATGCTCAAGCCCTTAATCTATTCGAGACCTTTTGTCTCGCTCCTCTATTCAAATGGAACTGAATCTCCGATTCTCAACAGTGCAGCCGCGACCGCAGGGGAATCTGCCTTGCATTACATAGGAGCACCACCGCCACCACCAACACTATCACCACCACCACCATCATGGTCATATGTGAGTAAATGCAAAAGATATGTTAGGGGTTTAGGTACTGGTGTCATTTCGTCTCAGGATTTTTAAACGCAGTCAGCGATGTTGGTCCACCTGTCGATCTCGGGAATTTTGCCGCTCGCGCATGCGCGTACATGATGGCGAGTGAGCGATCCTACTAGGGGTTCATGCAGAGCTGGTGGGACAACAGCAAGCCTCTAGTTAGCTTGAAACGAGGTCTAAAGGCTTCCATTATCTTCAACAGGGGCCCCGTTTCTTTCTTTATTCTACGCTATTGGTCTGTATCGTACGAAGGAAAACTTTGAATTTCCTAAACGAGGCCAGGCGGCATCTGATTCAGTTGAAAGGCCAATGATCAGAGGGTCGACAGTTAAAGGTCCGCATATTAGTAGAGTGTATTTTACGTATCGATACCAAGAAGTATAAAGTCTTGTATCTGCAAGTCTCGGGGTTTCAGACCGACGAGTTAAAGATGGTGACCGAACCTTGTGTTCTCCAATATGACGTTACTGTTTGCTCTATCTTCGACTTAAACGGTGGTTCATTGACATCAAGTCTCTTCCACCAACCTCCGTCCTTTTAAAAGCAAACGTCATTTGGTACGGTCCAGTTTTCGGCAAACTCAAAAAGACATTAACCATGGATGACTGGACAACCTGTCCACTTTGTCACAAGCTCATTCCTCCCTTTCGCGGCAAGGCGCACATGGCTCAAGAGCACAAAGTTGTGCGTTGCAGGAATCCCGAACATCCTGATAGATTTAGATTGCCCAGATGCTCTCGCATTGCTAGTATTAGTGTTACGAATTTCACCCTTGCTTGCGGGTGTATAAAGCTCAAACCTGATGGGGTGCAGGTAACACTATAAGTATTGAATGTCTGCAGATGGCTAGCTGAAGGAAGTCGGGAGGATGCAAGGAAGTGGGGAATCTGGAAAGGCATTCTACCAAATATCTTCATTCAGATCAAAAGTCAACCCCTGAATAAGAAGTAGGTACTGGAGGGTTGGATTGCTGTTCGTGGTTTGTAGGTTCACAATCTGTAACCCACATTTTGGGTTTCTAGACTGCAGAAGTACTGATTGATCTGATTCTCTACCCAAAGATTGGATGATAGAGCATTTAAGGTAGCTTCTACCGAGTTTCGAACAAAAGGAATGATTTTGCCTTCTACATCAGGACTTCAGATCACAGGGCGGCGATCTTAATTATTGATGCCTGCCCAGTTTGTTGGCCGGTCCCTTACACATCGCAATGGTTTGCATTTGCTGATGAGGATGGTTACACATATGTGGCACAGTTTGCTGATACGCAGGTACTGTTCAGTTCTCAGATTTTCAGATTGACTCCACACCCTCATGAAGACCGGAAATTACCATATTATTTGGTGTGCCCCAGCAAAACGAATGTGGTTGAGTAATTGACGCACTGGTTCAGATTTCGCAACATGGCGCAGTCACTGCGCCACACAGTTTGGCACAAGCGAGTAACCTCGTTAATTGGTCGGGCGTCAATCACCGGAAACACATTTCCCGCGCAAAGAAACCTTCCAACCCAGTACTATGATACATGCAGGAGTTGTTGGGATGGCGGTTGCTGGAAAATAGAGCTATATAGTTGGAGGTATATTCTAGAGATTTTGAGATCGTTTCAAAATCGACTTCTGGGTTGCACCGACCGAGTGATAACGCATGAATACAACTGAAACGATAACCAAACAACAAAGAGTATGACGCTGGTATCTATAACAATCCTCCACTAAGTCGCGCCATATTGTGGCATCTTACAATTTATCGTTTAAATCCCCAGTCCAGTTTAGCACGCCTGCTAGGTAATATGGCTTTTCTTTGGCAATGCTGCTGCTTTTATCAAATTGCGGTAATAGCCTCGTTTGGAAGGGACATGCAAGTTAGAAAGGAGATATTAAGTACGCTTGGATACGGGAAAATCGTTAGAAACGGTATTTCCACCGGCCGCCAGGATCAGGGCTGACAGTGCCAACATGCAGGAAAAACCACGGCGGACGCAGAACGTTAACCTGAAGCGAAACCTGCCTTCCGATCGACTGTGAGGCTTGGAACAGCTGGCTAGGCCCTACCATAACCATTGGTGGCGTTGGAATTCCGTGGCATTCTATGCCATGGTAGATCCATCTTTATTACATCGCAGCAGCTCCCACCGAAGGTTATACATAATCTACGAGGATATCCTTTAGCATACTCTCTTAGGCCATTTCCAATGTAAATTTTGTTGCGGTTTGCGTACACAAAGCGCAAAGATAGTCATTCATTGATGAGCACACCTCCGACCACCTTGCACCAGGTACCTGCTTGAGGCTCATATTTGTCCACAAGCTTAGCTACTCACACTTGGGTTACAATACAATGGTTACGGGTCGTTCCAATTAGATACACTACAGTATTGCAGTATTCGGTATTGGTGTGGCGGCAGGCAGCAGTGAGGTCGGCGGTGTTGACGGGCTTTCAGCCCCTGGGGAAAAACTTACAGTTCAGTTCTTCGATCGTTATCCATTTCTCCTACTCCCATGAGCCAATACGCCAGCCCTCGGAGGCAGACCCTCTTCGTGATAACGTTCCGACTCTTCAAAGGTAACACAAATGAGCGACAGATCGGCGTAGGAGTATCTTCGCCTAACAGAGAATATCCTGTCACAGCAGGCTATTCAACAATCCACCTTCATACAATGCCCGACAAGAGCAACCTCCAAGTCTTAGCCACCATCACGAAACAACAGACCTGGGTTCTATTTTGCCGTCTTTTTGTATCCGGCGGCAGCTAGCCATCACTTCCTTGGAAGCGGAGCCCCCGGATCCTCCTCTGGAGATGGTACTGACACTTTCTCTCCAGACGTCTAGACGCAATACCAGGAGTCCACCTTTTACACTTCTTCAAAATCCGGTGGATTGATTTAATCCAGACATACAGCAGAGCAGGAATCCGTATTCCGCTTGAGAAACGATCCTTCGGCCATAAATACCCTTCCCCGAGCATCAGACCGCAGAACGAGATCAACACGTCGCGTGTTTTTATCTACCCTTCAGAGCTCTGAACTAATAAATGTCAATAGGGTTGTTTCCCCTGCTCACCCAGATTATTGAGGTCTTATTTGATGAATTAGGTAGCTGGATAGGACGAGACTCCTCGGTAAAAGTCCTGGTACTCCTCGTCACGATCTGCTTTTCCGCTTCCGGTGTCACGAACTCCAACGAAGTTTCTACCCGTATTCATGGTGGATGGCAAGATTCCGACTTTCTAAGACGTTCTATTCCTATTTGGAATACTCTCTAGAACTCCGACGAGCCAGCGCCCGGTAGTTGGTAGACGAATGAAATACAGTAGCCTCTTCGCGATACTTGATCAACTACTAATACCCACACATCTTCTGTTTATTACCGAATCACTCACGCTTTAGGCTATCAAACTGCTAGGATCGAGTGCTCATAAACTTCCTAGAACTCCAGTCTCCGACTAGATAGGACGGATCTGCAAATAGTTAGTTAATTGGACAATTTGCATTGGCTAATTAGTTAATTAATGTGTTATAACTACTACATTGATAGATCTAGTGCTAATGGATGAGTAGATGATGCGAGTGTTTGAGATTTGGAAATATCTTTGTACGTACCTGTTCTGCTCCACGTATTGTGAATGAATAGCATTCTTGCTGCTACTACTGACTATGACTATAGGCACGAACTGATCAAGCGTATACCTTTCCTCGAGCATCTACTATACCGGCAGATTAGGTTGGACGGCACCTCCTGCTGACAAATAATTTCCATGAAAACCCTTTGCTGGCTACATTTCGGTGGTTGGAAATGCTTCTGGGAAGAGTGTGCGTGATGGTTATTGACTATAGTGTTTAGGGGGGAAAGAAACGGGAGAGCCTAGAGTGGCGTGATGAAGTTCGAAAAGAGCAGCTACAATGATGAGTGTGAAGGATGGACCGGTAGTAAAACCACCTTCGGTATTATTGGGAGGAAATACACTCGATGCTGATAATTTCTGGGTATGGAACAGCGAAGACTGATGCCAACATGTACAAAACCACGATTTCTTTGGGACGGTACCCCTTTCTGACTGCTTATGTCCCAACTCCATCTGCCAGTGCAGTACTATTACATACACTGACTGTTGGCATTTTTCCATCCCTTGGAATAACGCGTACCCTGATACCTTACAATACAAACCCGGCCGCGGAGGGTAGCATCAAATCCTCATCGTTGTATCTACCTCGCTCGGAATAGCGACTACGTCGACCAGCAGACAGATTACAGACACGTATGACATGCACAAGACATACTCCAGCATTGAATCGATCTGTTTTAGTCTTGCACCTAGTCTTGCACCTAGTCTTGCACCTAGTCTTGCACCTAGTCTTGACCATGACTTCGTCGGATGAGCAGCTCAGTCATCCAGATTTCTGTCTTATGCTGTACGGCACTATAATTTCGGCGGTATTAAAACAAGCTTACACTTATTTGAAGATGTTTTACTAATTTTAATGCAATGTACTAAGGCTCTTGGGACGCGATGTCTAGCGGTATTGGAATACGGCATGCAATTCACTTCTTTCTCTGAGGTTGTTCAGCTTATCATGGTAGAGTTTGGAAATTAGTTTTCTAGTGCTCTGCATTCTACCTGAGCATAGACTCGTAGGTTTAAGGTGCTCTCGTACCTAAACTTTCTTGCCTCGCTCGACCAAAAGCTGAAAGTCTAGTATACCAGAGGAAGTTTGAGGCAGACGGCTACATATTCGAGACTTTCAATCAAAAAACATGGCGTGGACGTATGGAAACAGCATTGTCTTCCGGTTTTATACTGCTGCCGCGATTGAAACACCGTCGAGGTTGAAATGGGATTGCATATCCAGATCCCCGTTGGGCGCCGTAACTAGCAGGGCTTCTCTCATGCATGGATTCTTCCGATGTGAATAATGTGCTTGGCTAGCCTCCGGAAGTTCGAACGTCTCTGATGTTGACATTGGGTTGATGTCCATCGTCGGGTCGTGTATCTTTCTCTTCACTGATGTTTGCTACTGTACAATTCGCTAACAGCTACAGATTTTGCATTCTCTTAGTGTGTATCTACCTCAACGTATACGCTTCACAGCCTTTCGAAAATCAACCCATACCCAAACTGAATCCTGCATTGTACTCAAGCCATCTCGAACCTACACAACTCATGATCGATTCTTTCACCAGAGCCTCAAAAGTAACCTTTCATATTTGGTTCGCCTTCCACACAGCACGGCAGTCCTAGCTAGCGTAACTTGTCTCAACTATGTCATCAATTGCACAACAATATCTAACTAGCGATCGATCTTTAACTCTACGCTAAGCCCTAGCAATATTATTGTCAGCATCCACTCTGATCACCGGGCCCGGGCCAAGGTCCGATGCATTTCTATTCAACCACATTTGGTTCAAGCAAACAGGGAAGGAAACCGGAACACGATAGGACAAAAACTTTCTGGTTGTCTTGCAAGTTTGGAAAAAATTCCTCTGCCTTTTGTGGCGTTTGGTGAGGTCTGACAGAGTGAATTCGAAACGGTTCAAGTTTGAGTTTAAATTAGATGGTTGACGCGCCGTCAGGATTAGGTGTACAGCTGCTGCAAAGACTACATAGCAAAATGAAAATATGTAAGTATTTAGTTCCCCTAGGTAGACTGTGGGCCCCATATTATTTTTCATGCTGTTATAAGTTCTTAGAGCACAGGATTATATTTATTTTACGATTGTACCTTCTGGGTAGTATGTATGGTTGGGCGAGGGTTCTCGATCTATCAAAAAGTTTCACAACGTTGAGGTCACTTTTAGGACGCTAGGCCATCTTCCATACACAAAAACCGCCACATATCTAAATATACCTCCACTCAAGAACACGCCTCCCCGATACCTTTGGAAGGTTCATTATTTTTCGAGCATTTTAGGAGAATTCTCGAAATCGAACGGTATGTTGCGCTACGCGTACGCCTATGGCCAACGCACCAAACCGGATCCAATTTTGCAAGACAGGCCTCAGTTTTCGTTCTCAAGAAAATCTTCCCATACAAACCAAAGCGCGACCCAATTGAAAGTATCGTCATGATGGGCACCCGCTGTCCGAATTCCGAGACCAGGTTAACGTTGGGGATGGATAACCTCCAGATTGGCTCGACATGGGATGTCGTCTCTAGGGAGTATGCATGTAATGAGACGTCATATATGGATCTGGCATGGCTTTTAGGTACATATCGTCGCTAGTCATGCAGCTAATTGGCCCGATTATGGCTATTTGTGGGTACCGGTGTGGAAATGGAGGGTGATGTACATATGTCTTAAAACACAGCGCTGCAGTTAAAGACCTCTCTATTGAGATTGAACGTTGGAAACGTCCCTCTTAGGCTTCATTGAGTTCAGCTGTACAGGAATCCTACTTATATTACCTGCCGCTCAACGACTCTAGGTAGCTTGGTCTTGGTACTAGCTAACCTCAAATACGATAATGAATATTAGCCGGTTTTGGCCTAGCTCATCGTTACCTTAAATCCCGTGTATGAATGCTCAGTGAACCTCGAGCAAGGCTGTAGAGATTCGGAAAAGCATAACAAATGATACTAAGCGCTATATTTAGCTTGTCTCATGTTTTTCACTGGAAAATTTATCGGGGGGATTGGCAACATTTAACAATATACGTCGAGTCTTGAACTGAGCGGCTGAAACAATCATCAGAATAAGTAGGTTGTCGACAACCGATGAACCGTATGTACCACGACGCCACCCGGGCATCGGGAGTTGTAGTTCGCTGTTCGAAAATTGGTACTGGATTCCCGAGAAAAAAAAAGCGGTGCTAATTCACTGGCAGCAAACACGCCACCCCCATAAAAAAAGCTGCAGCTGCAAAAATGTCCTGATCGTGAATTGGCAGCAGCCACTGACACCCACCATCGCTTTCACAATGAAATGTACTATGACCACTATCGACCGGCGAGCTATTACTACTCCTTCGCACGAAATGAATTGCGAACAACGAAGGGGATTCAGTGCAAACAAGGAGCATTTACCAACAAAAGGCTGCATAATGCTGTCGGTAAGTATGTATGCAAGCCTACGCTGTTCGCCAAACCCTGGTCCAAGATGCACCAATAGGGTATCGCGCATCCTTCAAGTCGCCAATATTGCAATCGTACATGTTAGTACTTAAAAAAAACTCTTCGCGAACGATAGCGACAGCGGCAACTACTGCCCAACGTCAACGCGCACTCAGTAATGCCCAACAATTAATACAGAAACTCACTCTATACTTAAACAGGCATTACTTATCTGCGACACCAGTAATTGCAGCCTTGGCAAAACGACAAAGTCTATCGTTGCATCATGCAGCCTTAGCAACACCCAGCTACGTTGAGACGCTCTCTGAACCCGAAAACGTGCCAGCCTGAGTTCCTGGTTCAAAAAATTGATTTGGACGGACACAACCTTGATCCACTCCAGGAGCCTTGATTTGCGTACTGTCCGACCTCGGCCGACCTTTCCGGAACTGCAGCCTGATACCTACTTCAATGCGTTGATGCATCATGGCCAAGGCTATAGGGTTAAGGTTGACAGGCAAAGAGATGAGCGTGATGACACGTATTCTTATCTTTACGCAGTAAGAGGGTTGATTAAATGCTTAAAGGACAATTGGTAGATGTACGAGAACGTTCGAACTTGCCCAGTAAATTGCTTCCATTATACCTAAAGCTAAAGATGACTGACAAACACGAAAAAAATACTGACGTTAAAAACGACAAATATACCAAAACTTTTGATCGTCCATCTACCTACTGTACTAGCAATAAAAAAAACCCCATTAAGTCCACCAATCCCCGAACCCCCCTCGCCACCCCTTTCCCGGCGCAATCGCCACGTCCCCCCGGCAATCAGTGCCATGAGATTTCCTCCTCATCCGGATCTTCATCGTCTATTTCTTCATCTCCGACTGTGGGAATATTATAGGGACTAATTCAGGTATTCAGTCAGCTCCTTCCGATAATTTCGATGGATTCTGCAATAACTACCTCCATGTTAAAGGGCTATGATGATAACCCGAAAGGCTAGGATCAACGTTAAAGTCTTGGAAAGACCTTTTGTTTTGCGGGTTCCCCGAGTTTGGGGAAGTTGCAGGCGGTGGGGAGGGAGTAACCGGTGCAATCGGTTGAACAAGTGTGCCCCCTCCGTTAAAATTGAGTTGTGGGTCCGGGGAATGCGACGAGTGCGGAGTCTCCCTCGGGCCTCCTGAGGTCTGTCGCATCCGCCTTTGGATGTGACCTGCATATGAGTTAGACACTGCCGTGACTCTTGTGACAAACAAGTAGTTTCTGGACTTTTGGGTCTGACCTAGTTGCTGATTTGCCCTCTGGATTGCTTCAACCGCTACATCGAGGAGTTGCTGGTTATTTAGCGGGTACAAATTTTTTACAACCCCATTCAACACTTCGAGCTCTTGATCTGTTATTGCTGATTGAGCCGGGTTTTGGGGCGCGGAGGCGGGGATTTGGCTAGACCCTGCTGCTCCTTCGGTGACTTTGCGACATCTACACTGACTCAGTCCCTTTTTTTGACGCGCACAGAGGCGGCATTCTGAGCACACAAAGGGCTGCTGTACGAGCCCTTCAGCATGTGCCTTTACAAGATGTTCTCTGAGGGTTCAATTAATATCACGCCCTAATAGTTGAATTAGATATGTAGGGTCGTGCCTACCGCATTTTCCAAGGTGTCCCAACCGACTTTCCACAGACCTCTCCTCCACTGCCAACTGGCCAAGAGCAGCTAAGCTCACAGTTTCCAATGGTAACCTGGACGTTACCGTGCCTTCCGCGTCTCGTGAATTCTGTCATTGTATTTTTGTGTTCTTGGTGTCGAATAGGAAAGGTAGATGGAGAAGAAGGAGTGCTCGAACTCGGTGATGAAGCCCATCGATTTCGTCCGGACTTAGGCATTTATAGAGAAGGAGGAGACACCTGAGCTCTGGGGGTCGTGTTCAGTTGACAGAAGGTAGACACGAGGAAGGTCAGCCACCAACCCATTGATTGGGAGGCGAGAATATCGAATGTGCGTTTGTAGATGTCGGAAGCTGCACAGCAACACTGCATAAAGGCCTGAGCGTTGTAGATACGTGTTGTGAGTTCAAAGGAGCTAACGGAAATGGGTGATCATGACAGCAGATGAGGCCGGAACCGGAGCCACCAACTCCAGGGGGTCAATTCATGGTAGCGAGACAAACGAATGTTGGGCTTCGTAGTTACCATGGTTGATGGTGTCTAGCTACATATGTCGCGAGTAGGGACCTTTGTGAGTCTCAAATTGGCTAGATTTGACTGTTATCTTTCAAAACGTAGGTAGATTTGGTTGCAAAAGTTGGGCTAATAATCGACGATGTTGGACAAGGCTCTCTGAAGCTGGGTTCTCTGCAGGATGTGTTGGAAGCATGAACTTGCACGGATCGTGAGCATGAGGTTGTTGACAGTTCGTTGTAACAGTATAAGTGGTGCTGGCGAGGGTTACTGGGATTGAATCCGTTAGAGTTCAAAGAAAATCGGTAATTATCGGGCCCTCCTATATTTGAAAATTCCGCAATAGCTTGCTAGGAATACTTGGCAGTTGGATTCCAGCCCCATAGAAGACGAGGCTGGCTAAATTACTAACAACCTATGGGTGCAGATTTGGAACGGAATTCTAGAACAGATGTCTCGTCGAAAAGTCCCTTGTGGATCGATTGTGACCTTGATATCTAATGCGGGTTGACGTCGACAGTCGTTGATCTATATGGTCCCACCAACAATTTGCATGCATCTGATGCTGTCGAGTCTTCTGAAGGTCCGGTAGCTGGTTGGATGGGCGCACAGTGAAGCTGGCACAGGGCTAGGAAGCCGGGTTTATTTGGACGGAAGGAATCAACTACCCATGGGGTCAGCCTGCACTCGAATGCCAACCTTGCCACCCAAAAGTGTGTGGGACCATGTTTGACCTACTATTCCTGGGACGTGGTGTACGCTTCGAGGCCATAATGTTTGACGAGACGCGGGTACCTATTTCGAGCTGCGCAACTAGCTGCGGCGCTTAATATCTGGCAACGGCGAGCCCTCAAGCTGTTTAGAGGAAGTTGCCGTTTGCGTTGGGGTTAAGAGCAAACTCTCAAGAAGTTCTGATGTAATTGTGGAACTGGGATTATGGGTGTAGGTTTTGGTGTGTGTGGGGTTGCAATTGATCCTTCGGATCTAATATGTACAGTGTGTGCGCGCCGCAATCTCACTGCAGCCTACCAATGAGTGGGAAAATAAAACATTCATGCTCACCCCTTTATTTACACTGGTATTACTTAGCTTTGTAACTTTGGCTGTTCGCCGTCCGATTCTTGAATGGCTTCGCGTATATTTCCCTCTGGGGGCTCATGATCATAGAGAGACTTCTTCAAAATCAACAGCCATGCTAGGCAGGTATGATCTCTCCGGGCAGTAAGTTCGTAGACAAGCGAAGACAGCGTAACGTAGTTGTTCGGGTGATGTCTGGTGGCCATGATTAATCACTATATTTCATCCACTTCCTCATTACATCTTTCGAATTCAGTCATATTAAGCAGTGTAAGTAGTGTCATAACTTGTTGATACGGAAAGTTCTTCCTCCTAGTAGCACCCACCCCCCCAAAAGCCTCAAATCAGGCGCAGAGTTTTCACTTAACCCTACAGCCTTACCTATATACCATCAGGTCATATTTTCTGCATTTCTGCAAAAGATCCCCTTTACACCCCCTTCCATCCATCGAATATGCTTGTGTTCTGTGATAGTCTAGCATTCCACGTCGACAATGCAGCCGCTCCGACGCAAGGTGAATACTCGAATTCAGTCACTGCCTATTAGGCCTATAGGGTGGTGAAGAAGCCCTTCAGCAGTGACAACCGGCTAGAGTCACACCATCATCGCCGGAGGCTCAGGGAGCTCCATCCTTGACTATCTCTGGTACCTTCACAAGGTGTGTTTTCCCTTTGCCTCTCTTCGAAGCTTCTCACTACCGCCACTACTTTTATTGGAACGAGAGTCGCATAAGAGTTGATTGTATTGCCTAGGAACTACAATCGGTACTCGGCCGATTATAACGCGATGTACTCTTCAATCGTTTTACATTCGATGACACCTGCATATACATAGGTACGTACGTATCACTGGAGCCCGCGGAGAAACAACTAAGACACGCCCTATTGCACATATGCCCGAAGACCAGAAGGATAGTATTGGGAGAATGAAGGAAGGAATTGCGAGGTAGTGACGCTGTTGAGAGAAGTATGTACTGGCAGGCCACAGTGGGATTCCGCCGCGGGCTAACAGATTGCAGTCGGTAGCATCGACAGACTGGTGACGATAACTTCTCTTGGATCATGAATCGCCTCTCGTTTGGCTCCTTAAACTCGAGAAAGACTGTATGTGCTAGGGTTATTATATCGCGAGTCAAATTTAAATAGTGACTTCTTACGACTCAAAAGCTGCGATTCTCTCCCTAACAGCAGAAGGTATCGCAGTCGAACTCGCGAACATCGAACTGGACGCCCAAAATTCTACCACCTCGATTTCACCGGCAGTGGCACCGACCTGCTTGAATATGAGCTAAGCTGCTTCACAACTCCGATGTGCACACATTCCTGGTAACACCTTCGGAGCAGATTGCATTTTACCGTTCACAGCCCCCCTCCCCAATCGCCGAAAACCTCGATACCTCCTGATTCATTCGGTCCTCTCACTACCACCACGGCAGACATTTCTGAGAGGTTTCCATAAGATTCTAACGAACATCGCACCCGATAACATCCGCCTTCAGCCATAATTTTACTAAAGTCGTGCGTGCTATCGTCAAAGTAGTACGAGAACGTTGATATTAACTTCAAGGCGTTTAATGAGAGGTAGCTAGCCTATACGCTAGTCTGAAAGCCAGTAGAGGTGGCTCTGTCAAAACTCTCCCAGAGATGCAGCATCAGACACATTCGCAAACGTCTGAGAGGTTTTTGCAAAACTTTTAGAAATGCCCATCGCAACGCATCGACGCAGGCTACCCCGTTCTTGCCACCGCGGCAGCTAGAGGTTCCATCTGGCAAACCAGTACTGACAGACGTTTTAGTCTATAGTTCAAATCTCGGGCTCTCGTCTTGTCGATATTATTCCGATCTCGCCTCTCGCATCAGCCCCAGGTTCGTAACATCGCGATTTTCATTCTTTCCGGAATCTTCAGATGCACGTCAACCTATCTCGGCTCTGGCATCAACTCCATCACCGACTTTCAGAGAGGTATCGTGCTCTCTGCCACTAACCGTGTTAAAATATACCGTATTTCAAGCTTCCGCAAGCTACGATCCGCGTGTCCTCCTTCTAACCTTGCGCCCCAACTTCATCAACGATACGAAGGATCTCATTCGCAGCTACATATTCTTATCCAGTCTCACGGGCGGGGGCAATATTTAGGTTCTTCGAAACCCCTGAGGTGTCCCAGCAGTTTAGCCCGAAGCATGATGACAACTGGTAAGTGTACCCAGGTCCGACGGATTTGAGATTGCTTAAACGAAACACAGCTAATCACTCTTCTAGTGCGATCACGACGAGCTCCTGATCCCGACAACCTAAACGCTCAAGCAAGCAATGGTGCGAGAAACCTATTGTCCAGAATTAATATGGCCGCTTCCAGCTCTTTCAAAGGATTATTTGGATTACAAATACCTTTAGTCTTGCCTATCCAATTAGCTAGGAGTCAAAAGCTGGACCGCTGGCTATGGAACAGCACTGGGTGATTATACTAGACATGCCGATGCCTCTATGAGTAAGAGAAAAGGGTGGGTGCCCGTGTCCTTTTATAATGGAGCGAAACAATAAGTCTGGCCACTGTTTTTGCGTTGTTTTTACTTGGTAATAGGAGTTTATTGGTTTGTTGAAAGAGGTGCTTTCCATGAGTGTATACGTATCAATGCTGATGATATTAGAAATTTGAGACCCTACACCAGTATAAGTATATCGACCACGTCACACCGATACGCCACATAAACAACGACACCCATCAACTGCAGATTCATATGGCTCCAGCAGTTTTCTTAGCGGCCATTCGGGTGACATGCAGCGTTGCGTAAGACTTGCTCGACTTCACACACTGACTCATATTGTGCCATGTGCCACAAGAGTGACGTCCCGTGAACGATACCTTCCTATTTGCAAATTTCAACTCTTCTACTATCGCGCCCCCGGAGTTGGAGATTAAGGGCATTTTTGAAGCCTTGCTTGCTATATACAATGTCCAGCAGATTCAGTAGGTGCTGGGCATACCGATCTACAACACCGAACACGCTGGTTCTGAATTGCAGCAACATAATTCTGGTATTTCCCCACAGTTGATTCGAAGTCCTTGGCAAGATTTCCTTAGAATGACTAGCACAGATTGGTGTATTTATACTGATGCAATTGGCGGGATGGCTGGGTATGTACTCCTGTTGGCCAAGGAAGGTTATTTGTGTGCCGGACCAATGAGCACGCATGCAATCGCTGCGGGAGGAATTGTACTGGCCCAAACCCGTGCTCACTGTTACCTCGCATCTCTGGTCCACGAGGGAAGGTCAGCAGTGGTCAATACGTCATTTCAATCAACCTCAGGCGATTTCCATCTTCGATGAGCACCTAGATACGTCCGAATTCAAGCTGAGATTAATTTCTGTCTTTGCTATCTGAATTGTTCACTGGACTAGGTGGAGATACTGATTGATGACTGAGCACCTGACAAATGGAAAGGATCTGTGAAGTATTGGGGATGACTTCATCTTACGTGCGGCTTAGCTTTGACAGTTATCATGGCGGGCGGATATAACTATACCCCGGTACGTATACGTACCCTCCATGCAAACGAAATACCTACCCCGGCCGCGGACGTCAACCAGTTAACGGTGCGGGTAGTGAAGGTTGGATAAAAGAACTTTAGAGACGATTGAAGCTTGTATCCTTCGCTCAAAGATTGTCGATTGCGAATGTTCGACATAGATCACTTGGTGTTGGATAATATAATATAATATAATATAATATACAATATATATAAGACGACAATTCAAATAATACATCTGCTGCCTCTTGCAAAGAGGCAACATTTTGAGTGTTTACGATATTTTAAGTGAAAGTATTCGCGTACCCAGCCGCACTGACCAAGCAAAAGAGCCGCATCACATGACCTTGTCCAGCACTACCACTCCTTTCTTCTCCTACCATCCAAAAATCCTAGTCCAAAAAAGGGGCTTAATATCTTTTTAATTTAGTATAGCAAAAGCACCTCTAGTATCATCGACGAGGCACCTTTATAAGGCTACATTTCAGGGTCCTTTAGAGACAGATAACTGGTTAATTACCAAGAAAAGAAGGCAAATACCCATATAGACAGTACCATATTATTCCATTAAAAGAATCGACGGCACCCTCCCCTGGCAGCGGGTGAAGTTTTCCAGAATTCTGTCCACCTTACTCTTGAAACCGGTTAACCATTCTTCCTGCCTCAGATAGCGTCACCTCCTCCATTTATAGTACCTCTACTACGAAGAAAAGTGACGGCAGTTCTTTATGACTGAGATGTATGTAGAGTACTACTTAGTGTAGCCGCTTGCAAGTGTTTAGGGTTGGACCGCATTAATGCACTTTGCTCCATCAATCAGTATTTAATTCGAGAAAGCCGAAAGACGCTGCTACATATGTAACCAGGCCCAGCGCTCCACGGCCCGCAGCCGTGGCTAGGCAAGCGAGCAATCTATTAAGTAGACTAGCGAGTGAGGCGAGATTTTGGTAACTAAACGAGAAAAGTATCAATTTGAATTAAAAACAGCTAACCGAGAGTAAGTTCTAACCAAGTCAGGCAAGAGAGGAAACATCATGGTGTAACGAAAACAACTATCGATGCAACAACTTCCTGAACATAGCCACTCTTAACCGACTTCATGTAACCTGTACTTTTTTTCTCCTGCTTGTCTCCGCTATGCCTGCTATCTTCGGTCAACACAAGATGTAGTCCGTATGTCATTTATAATCATGAACTGCCAATCGTACTTTAACTCGCTAGTATACGGCAGCTCCGGGCGTTGGGTATCTGATAGGAATAGGATCCATGTTTCAGACCGGTGCCCTAGAGGACATTAAGCCTGGGTTCATGAAAAAAGTACGCGTATACGTTGCTACAAGTTAACATTACTTTCAATAGCCAACTCAACAGTCTGCAGCTCAATCACATTTGAAGCCATGGTCACTACTAGGATCCCTCTCTAAACCTGCAACTCTCACTTGTAGTTGAAACTCTCACATGTAGTTGAAATTCCACTTGCTAGCGTCTTTATGCACTGTGGAGAGCATGATGCTTGGGCGGCCTACGTAGCTACCAGGTGTCCTTTTTTTTCTTACCGGGTTGTTGTGATACCTTCTATTGTGACGTTAAGGGCCCGTAACGCTTGAGGTTGGGATCTTTCCTACCAAGCAAGATTGATGCAATAGAAGGTGAGAAGTGGGGTTACGTTCTGGTGGATTCAATCAACAGAGGAATAAGATTCCGGTCCGTTTTTCGTTTGTCCGCTGCTCATGTCCTCATAAAACAGCTATTCCGAGTCTCAAGTGCGGTGTGACGGGGGAGCTTACGGATCCAGGAGCCTCGCTGTGACTGACGAAAACTCTGTCTCACCTACCATGCCGAGCTCTGTAGCTCGCTACTTCGGACTGGCGCTCGCTAGATTGCTATTGCACAATCTTCTCCGCACTGCTGTCCGCATCTATTCTTTTGTCCCTCTGAATCTTGGCACCGGCGATGAAACGACTTCATTCCGCACCACGCACAAGTCGAACCCACCGTCTTGCTCCAAGAATAACTACTCTTGAATAGCCAGGAACCTGGACTGAAACAATTCCATTAGAAGCAGTTCCACCTTGCAGGAGTTCCATGGGCGACCAATACAATCAATCATCGTTCCGCTTCACCGACAGCATGCGGGATTTTCCGCCCCAACAGCTGCCCTCGCTTTGTTTTTCTGAAGTACACATACTGGCAGCTCGTATCTGTACAAATGCAGCGTTATGCCCGGAGAAAAAAACGGGTCAATTGTTGGTAGTGGGGGCTAGTATCGGAGTAGAGCACTGACCATCCCGCAGTTCCACGTGGTAACCACGAGCAACTTTAAATTAGCAGGGAACACTCAAACCTGGGGTTGTACGTCGAATATTGCAGGGCTGCCCCCGACAGTCCGGGGCTATCTTGCTTTCTTTAGAACATCTACTTCGTCGGCTTCAGCTAGGAGTCAGACGCGGCTGGGGATCAACATCTTTGGTATGCATCATGTACATGTAGTACAACAATATGGGAGCTAGATTCCCTAGGGAGCGACGGGGTTAAACCTGCTGTAGAGACACGTTGGCATATAGATTTGAACTGGGTAGAATAGAAATTTTGAGATGGTACATGATTGGACAGACATCGGAGAGCGGGGAAACGCTGAAACCTGAAAACCCAATGACTATCCGAGTCCCAACAAAAGAAAACAAACCCGGCTCAACCTCCCGATCCTTTCTCCAAGCTAACGCTAGCCGAAACCCTATGAACGTGAAAATAATACTACCCCTTCATCATCTTTACCCTGCCCTAAATACCGTTCTAGCGTTGTTCCGGTAGCCGAAGCAGTAGCTGGTGGAGGTGGCTTTGGTGTAGTTGCCGATGCTACCGCGCAGCATAAGGATGTTGTATATGTATCAAGGATTTCGAGGCGTTGAGTAGTCTGGGATGATGTCGAGGTAGACGAAGACATTGCGATTGTTGAGATGTAGTTTCCTGGGAAGAAATGAGGCGTTAGTATGATCCAGAGGAGAAAAAGTCCTCGACATACAGAATCGCTTGAGGTGCGTCAACGTTGTCTGGATGGGATGGACAAAGATATCGTGGATCAATGTTCTTGAAATATGGGGTCAGTCAACTCTCGTACCAATTGAAAGACTAATATTGAAAGCTCACGGATATAGTATGGAAGTATGGATTGGGATGCTGTTGATGGAAGAATGAGAGCAACGATGATCATCGAGGCGGGGGACATTTTATCTGCAATACTCAAGTTTAGAAAATTTGTTGATGCGCTCAAGCGGCAAGTGAAAATGACATTGATTGGCCAATTGGCACAACTGGACTTCCGACGTTGGTCGAACTTAAGCCCAGACGCACTTATTTTTGGTCGCTTTGGCTGTGGGAACGCGCACGAGTCGAATCTGTACCCCGGCTTGATTGTGAGCTGACCGGCTCGGGCGAGGGTCTGAAACCTTTAGCCGGACTCGAGTGTGTGGTTATCTGTGTATTGTTGTCTGTATGTATACTGCACCATCAGGCATATCTATCAATACCAGCCTCTGAAGCAGAGTCTAAACTAGTTGCAATAGCTGCAGCGATATCGAACTCACTCTAGATCCGCTCCAATTCCTAATCCACAGTCTGAAGTTTCTCCCAGTCCGCAAGTCGAAGAGCTTTAAGCGCGCTAGAACGAAAGATCTACCAGTTTGAGCTGGCATGGTTCGACTCAGATAAGGCAAGACGCTAACTCTGGTGTATTTTCTATATCTATGTATCACTTCCTAACGATTCATCCCGCGGCCGTCCGGGCAAGACATTGCCTGACCCCAGGCTTTCACCCGCTCAAGGCCAAGGAAGAATATTATTGGACTAATGCCAGGATGGCCCTATGGTCTCCACTACTATCGTAGGATTGATTGGAACAAGTGGGGGTGGTACTTTTGGGAAGGGGCGGAGGCCAGTTGGGGAGTCAGGAGAACGCCTAAAGATCCACCCTCCATGCATGGGAGATACTGGCACGCTCTCGTTTGGTAGTTCAATTTCATGGTAGTATTAAATCTTGAGGAGTGCTGACAAACAATTCAGGCACACCATAATTCAGTCCTAATACTGCGGAGGTCTTGCCAGGTGTGTCCGAGGACATTTACGTCTCCACTACACATCGGCGACGAGCAGGCACATCGGAATCTCGGGGATATCGGTCCCCGGACGGCGACGATGGCATCGAATCTGCCCTACCTAGGTCGCGATAGTGGTCCCGCGAAGGCACCGGGGTTGGATTCCTCAGCTGCATTCGCGCACACACTAGACTAGAAATACTCAAGTCGAGTTCCTAAATGGGCTCGTCCGGTTAAACCTAATAGTGAAGCCGTTGGATCGAACTGACTCGTCTCGTGCGCCTACTAGAGCTGATCGATCAGTTGCATTATCAGACCGATTGGGTCTATACAATCAAATTCCCAAATCACGAAGGTCAAGCTCGAAGCCGATCCCATGCTTTAAGCTTAATGACACTATGTATACTGAACTTCGAGTATGGCAACGACGTTAGTCAAATTCGTCCCTGACCTCCCGTTTGTATCTAATTCGATAGAGCACAATCGATCTTCCCTTCGCTTCATTTTGGAGCTGTTACTGTTAGTGTCTATAGAACTATGGTGAATGAGATCGGGTCGATCGGCATCCGAAGTACCTCTGTTCTGGTTGGGGTATGGCTCATCTACAGAAAAATCGTATTGCCGTGTTGAGTGAGACCTTCTGACCAGCTGACCGTTTTGCAGAGTGAGATTGACAGCGGTAGCCCTACGATATCTACTGCCTTGTTGTGCAAGCGCACGCCAAGTTTCACCTAAATCCACTTTTCTTAATTTAGGCTTTAAAGCTTTCCAAAAAGTCGGGATCCCCGGGATCATTAACGGTCACTCGCGGATTATTCCATTGACTCATCACGTAAGATTCTCTAAATTTGGGATTACTCCAGCTAAGGTCAATAATGCTTTCCCATATGACGTCGGCGAGGGTGTTCGCAATTCGGAAATAATCTCTTAACACGCCGCGCGGCTTATCCGTGGATCCACCAGTCAACAAGGTAGTAACTGGTGACGCCGACCACAATGCCATGGACAAGGCAATTCTGTACGTCAGATATTGTGGGATGGGGGCCTTTGAAGTACTAAACAGCCTACTTGACTTAAGTCAACAAAAAGGCGATAGTTGTATGATACTCTCCGCTTGCTGCTTATTTGAATTCTTAATTGTTTCATGGATTCAACAGATTGTGGGACCAGAGCACTGAAAGAGGTTCCCGTAAGGTGCTTATGTATATGTACTAGGTAAGCACGCTTCCTAGCTCTGAGTTTCCTAATTAAAGACGCAGAGACTCGCTAAATATTGCGCATGCGCACTGAACTGGCACACAGTTCCTTCTTGGTATAAAAATTTTGGAGCCGAGATTGGGGTATCGGTTGAGACCGAGAAAGATGTCGTATAGCGAATTGAAACCAACCTACACATTTTGAGCCGAGAGTGTGACTCGGGATCAGACTCAATGCGTATGTCGACTAAAAGTAGTCTATTCTACACCAAAATATTCATGATCGATGACGCCTGCATTGTTTATACAAGCCCCGGAACTACCTAGGTATGTTTTCCACACTATTATGCACGGAAAGGTGCAATCAGGACAAAAGTGCACGGAAATATCTTTGTGGCGCTTCCTTGGTAAGAGTCATGTTCTATGATCCGATTCATGTAGAGACTACTAGATACGGATGTGTTTCTAAAGATAATAAAGCTGACGAGCGGACAAAGGCAAACTTTTACCTTTTATGATTAGAAGATAGCGCGATAAATACGAAAAATCGCTATTCTTCTATATGAAAGGAGGGCCTTGAGCTCCGGCCAGCAAAACCACACGGCATGTTTCAATGGTATAATTATATGCTTTGTTTAAACAGCATGATTGTCCTCAATTACCCCGCGGCCCGCGGATCAAGTGTAACCAAATGTAAGCGTCTTATGTGAGAAAGTTGTGAGTTTGGAATCGCTTCTGTACGAGCGTAGTGACAACCGTGGCATAGTCACTTTGCCACAGTTTTCGCAGTGCTTTATTGTCGAGTCAACAACAATCGTACCGTGGGAAAGCTGGAAGCTCAATGGTATGCTATATTTGGATCCACAATATCTTCCCTGCGGATTTCGCAGTTCTTCCACGACAGTAAGATTTTCTGGGTTCAAGCAATGCGACGGCGTATGTTGGAGCCTGGCGAGTGGTTTAGTAAGCCCCCCGCGGAATGGAGCTGCAAGGCAAACACATAATAATTCCTAAAACGGCTCTGCATGATGGAGAAATCTGCTCTCACTCAGATCTATATCAATGTTCTGATACGTGCGGTTAATTAATCGTTGACGTTTGTGCAGCAAACATCACGATAGACCTAAACACTCATGAAAGTACGTGTGCACTGCTGCAGAGGTAGCTATCTATCCGAAAAATCATATTCCAGAGTGCTCAAATATTGAGTCACCAGCTAGTAGCTATTCTTGAAAGCTGGGATCCATGGCATCCGCCAATGAACTACAACGAGGCTCTAGCCACACACTGCCACAGACCGACCGTTTGTGCAATTGCACAAGTGATACAGAGAATAAAAAAATGAACGGTGAAACCAAGGCCCGAAAAAAAACCTATGAAGTGCAGCACCACAGATTCCCCTTTCCGATACGTCTCTGACACCGTGAGCTCTCCCTCGTCTACCAACACTTTGAAGCCGCTTACAACTTCCTTTCGGATTTCTTCGGCCCTAGTTATTGTTGCCCGCCGAAGAAAACATCGCCGAGTTCCAACCCTAACCCATCGTCGAATTCTCTGTGGTGATTCCTATCGTCGCATTTGATCTAGCTAGATCAAGCTCAACAAGTAAGACATCTCACAACACCTTCCACACAGGTTAGTACTAGAGAGACGATGTCTGATAAACGCAATGGTCAATTAGTCCTAAACCGCACACGTCCTCATATACATACGCTGCGAATTATGAATACGGAATTGAGCGATAACTTCATCTTGCTTCCTCAAGATGAGTGGCTGAAGAAACATTGCGAGATCCTTAGGGATTCCATGGCTCTCGATGGGACAGCACTACCAAAGAGACTTGTACAGCAGGCCGTCCACAGCATTCAGTCCAGGAACCAAATCCCAATCCAGGAAATCGAAATGCAATACTTGACAGAACACATTCACACAAGACTGCCTAAACTTGGCCTACCGGATCATCCAGCCGCAGCTCGGAAAGCAGAGTCCAGATCGACCGACGCTTTACAAGAGCAGGTTAATTATTATATAAACCAGGTGGACGGCGGTGCCCCAAGATATAACACCGAGCCATCTCTGTCTAGTTCGCGGGCGGTGTCCTTCGACAATCTAGAAGATATCGAGAAATTCCTCTTAGCTAGTGACCATGACTTCGGCCAGGCTGAAAGGATGGAACTCGATGAGGAGGAGGATAACTCCAACTCGGGCGCGGCAGAAAGCGAGGTGTGTAGCCATTTGTTTCTCTCACCTAGAGGGGTATGCTCAACTATCTCCGAGCCCTAAATCTGGGTGTTTCTTCAATCCGGGCATCCGGCCAGTGCCGGCCACCGCACGCCTGGGCCTCTCTGGTCGGTAAGATCGACCCTCATGGGAGGCGCTTTGCCATATTGAACAGTACTTAATTGATAAGTGTAGGGTACTGGGCTGACGAAAGCAAACTGTCTAGGCACCCCAACAAAGCGGTATCGAAACAGCACCAACAAGTGTTAGTGGGGATAGTCTTGATCAGACGTTGGGGCAACGAGCTGCGGAGCGTGGAGAGTCTGCAAAGAAAGCCCAAAAGATTTTCGGATGCGGATACTGTTCAAAAACATTCAGCAAACGGTTCGAGCTCACACGACACTGGGTCCAGCTTGTCAATACCTGCACAGAAAAATTGATACCTTTTTCATCCCTTGTGCCTGGTACCTACTGCGAAAAGTGTGGCTACAAGACTTTCAATGCGGGTGGGAAACTCGAAGATAGAGCCGAACACGAAAATGACTTTGACACCATAGTTCATACGGACAACCTCCCTAAAAATTGGAGGCGAAAGTATCCTAAGCTTGCTGATCAGGACGACGATGATATCTCAGCTCATAACTTAGGCACTCGGTTGGCTCGCCCGTACCTGTTCGTCGGAAAATACAGAAATTCTGAGACCGAAGACTGGAAAATTATGCACGTCCAGTTCAGAGACCATCCTAATCGCCCAAAGTCCAAATATAGCGAGTCTGTAGCTTCGACGCCTCCGGATAATGCTTGAAACGGTTAGCACGTGCCACAACCCGACAGAAAGGATTCGTATGTTATACATATCAACATCATCACTGTACTCTGCGCCAGGCTGATATGTATCGTAGATATAGAATAGACCTCAAGGTGCAAAGCTTTAACTTTATGAAGCGATTGCTAAGACACGGGAGCGGGTTAAGTTAGATTAACCTCTTTATCTTCGCCCCGCACGAATCATGAACTCGGTTTTCAGTAGCAAATGTCATTGGGGTTTGATTTACGGTTCAGTTGTTCATAAGATTGGGGGATTTTATCAGGAGTCGGTCATTCAACAGGTTGACTAGTCTGTCAAACGGTTTTGGTAGGATTTTTGATGGTAGCCAGCGCCAGTGACAAAAGCCAGATGACGAACTACGGGTTGAAATCACGGTAATTCGGTTCGAGTTTTTGTGTAACCAGTACTTATTATCAGTAGTGAACATCATGAACTATCACTCTACTGCTGAATTTTACCTTAGCAACAGACTTAGAATTGTGACTCTAGCACTCGATTTTCTGGTAAAGATTCTAGGCGTAGATGTTGAAGAACCGCAGTGTGCTTAAAGTTGATATACGTAGGAGAGGGTTATAATTATAAGATGTCCGAAAACAAGAGGCCCATTATAATCGAATCTATTGGGGAAATTGAAGACTCGTTAGTGAAAAAGGATTTTGCTTATTGATAATATTGAAAGAAAGGTAGTAAGGATATTGGTGAAGGTAAATAAGAGGGATTGGTGATAGGGCGCAGTTCTGGATGCATAGGATGTTAAAGGAACTCTAGAGACGCATATCAAGCAATTTGCAATGCACGGATTACCATTGGACCATGGGTTTAGTTGCCCGCAAACCTATCGTGTAGAGTACACTCCGCTCCAATATCAAAGTCTGCCAGGGGCATGTAGAATATATTTGCGTGCTGTATGATGAACAGGGCGTGCGCTAAGTGGCCATAACCGCTAGATAAAATATGCATATATGCCAAATCCAGATAGAAAGACGTCGGAACAAACTGTAAGTCCGTACATACAAAGCCATTAATACATAAACTATGTCAGGCGCCTTACATAAACCTTGCCTTAGACATACTAGTAACGACGACATAAAGCGCTAGTCCCGCATGCTAATGTGAATGAAGCTGCTGCCCGAAATGCTACCCATTAGCTGCCGTCTTGTGATTGCTTTCGATTATCATTCGCCCACAGCGCTTCCGATGCAGACCGCAAAAAGAGAGAGATTCGGGAACACAATCCGCAGCGTTTGATGCTGCGTTGCGTACATATTTGTTCAGAGATTTCTGCACAAAAACTGACCGAATCCAACGACAACAGCGCACAGTGTCCATCTGTTTGATTTAGTCGATGCAGCTATGGCCATTATTGCGCAGATGCAGCATACTAACTTTAGAACTTCGATGGTTTTGCATATTGAGATCGGGGGATATCCCCGTGGTGCGTCGGCGGCGGCGAGGTGTCTCGGGATGAGAAACATGAAGCCCCGGCTAGACGGCAGCTCGATCAACCCATTTGATTAGCACTCTATTGCATCCAGGCGCAGAATATATCAATAGAATTGCACATGAAGAGAGAGCACAGCCAATTCTATATACCACTTGCCTTTTTATCGGGAAAGTTTTAGAACGATCGATTTTTCCTTTAAGCTTTACTTTTCAAACGATCCCCTTAATGCGTGGATCAATAAATAGCAATCTGATACCTTGCTCTAGCTTGCATTTTGAATGCGATACTCTATATGCGGTCCGGAGTGGGCAGGCGCACGGACAGAACTGACATCTCCAGTGCAAATGCGGAAAGATAGCGACGTCCTGCATAATCAAAGTACCGATCTATATCTGCCGACCCCATGTCCAGATTCATGCCCACCCTTGCGGGAAATCCAATTACGACATATACCTGCCATATATGGCTCTACGTAGTATGGCTCTACGTAGCTGAGTTATCCTCAGTGCTACGATGGAGATCTCTCCAGAACCACTGAGTTGTATTCACTTCAACCAGCCAAATTAAGTGAGCCAGATACAAAAGGATTAAATCTCCTAATGTATATAGAATGGGTTTAACCCTACGAGTCCAGAGGTGATCCTGGTCCTTCATACCAACATCAAAAGAATATTGGCGAAGCCGCCATTATAAGAATTCACCCCAGCTACCCCGCTTTAGAATTATAGGGTTGTAGGTGTAGAGCCTCGGCTATTTGTCTCCGCAAATCCGGCAGCACAGCGGGTGATAGTTTGGGCAACCTGCATGCACAGCAGCCGTACAACTACCCGATCATATGGCCAAGGGCAGATTGAGTTCCTGGAACAACATCCACTGGCCAATGGGCCCTTTTTGCGAGCTAAAATGCAACTGGATACAAAGCTGGAATTCGGTGGAATTCGGCGAGAGAGTCTCTGTTCGCAGCCTTTGTGATACGTATACGGATAGACGGGCCACCACACAATATCTTGGAGGCCAGCAACAGCAACAACACTTCACATCGAAAAACTAGATGGCTGGTTACTGGCTCTAGTACAACAGCAATCAATTTTCTCACGATCTCATGTGTGTTTGCACTTTGCACAAAAAGTAGAGGGATGGGCCACAAACCCGACATCCCGGTACCACAATCACCGATCTTATTGTGCGGATTACCGAACGATCTGCGTGTATCGGGACCCTCGTGGGGACTCTGCGGCTACCTGCAATATGTCTCGCGTTGCATGCATCGGGGCCTCTGCTATTCGGGAAGGAACTGGCGAGCTGTCTGTCATTCTTGTTTTACCGCGTGTTCGAGAGCAGCAAGAGTTGTGGACTGTAGCCACTGCATAGTATATATGTACCCGGGATTACATGCATCGTGCAGAGGGCATATTATTGGGGAGGTAGTGAAAGTTGCTATCAGCTGGCAGGCAAAAACGTTCTGTATGGCCGTTTGTCTTCTGAGGTTCGACCTTGCTAGTAAAGACTTTTAGCTCTGTTGAGGCAAGCAACTGGACTGAAGGGGGCCTCGGTATGTTATAGACACCTTTGCAGTCGGAAAGGGCGGATCAACATCGTGTGATGTAGACAAGCCACTAAATAAGATAAAACTAATGAGAGCCGCACCTTAATACAGTCAAGAATGGAAACAAATGGATGTGGTGCACCAGATTGAACCGCGGACAAGAAGCCGAACCTGCAAAGGTATCGAGCACTCCACTCTTTCTGGCGCCGAACAAACGGTGATCATATTACTTTGCACAATATGAGCAAGCCATGGCTATAGAAGTTTATGTTATGCGACTAGCTGATTCAACTGTACTTGTCCTCAGCAGTCTGACTTTGCCGCTTGGCTGCCTTAATGAATCGCATAACGTTTTGCGTTTCCACTGTTGAAAACAAGCGAGATCAGTACAATACTGAAATCTCTAAGGCTGTTATTCAGAGATCTATCTTTGGCGCTCCGGTCTGTGCTGCATACCTTCTGATGAGTACTTTCCTTTCGTGGCGAACAGCTAGACATGTTAGGTCCAGTCGTAACTTGACTACGGCAACTTGTACATTACATTACTAGCTAAAGACCCAGCGCAACGCATGATAAAACGATTTTTTTAAGCCGCGGACAACGCAGGTTCCAAGGCATGAGATTGAATAGGCTTAGCCATGCAAGTGAGCCTCAGAAAGTCCAAAATGGGGTGGTTCTCTTACCTAGTACAGTCCTTTACCGGTCCTAAATCCCATGGCAACTTAGGAGGCAATGCCCCATACCTATGATTGGTGATTAGGAAAACTAGAAAAGCGGAGTAGAGCCGCCATAGAGGCTCTGATGGGAAGAAAGCAAGAGCCATATCATTTCCAAGAGAAATCATTTATATTTGCTTCATCCTACCATCGACATGTTGCCTGATCGTTCGGACATCCAATCTATTTTAGATAGCGTACCTGATAGAAGGGTCTCTGGCTTTCAGCTGAACTCACTAAGACTGCCGCCGTCACCATCCCTGGAAATTCCTGCACACCAGCAATCGAGCTTAGAACTCTTCCATGCACTGTCCTTCGCCCCATCGGGCTCGCGGGGGTGTTCGGAGGAACCTATTTCCTGGCACCTGTGCTCTCAAGCTTCTGCACAAACATCATCGCCTATTTCTTTTGAAGGTCTGGAATCCTCCTCGATAGAGTACCGGCATCAAAACTCCCATTCTTCTCTACTGTTATCGACCGGATTCTCATCTTCTGAAAGTGCAGCATATAACATCGCTCTGATGACTTCGAGTGGATTGGAGACACCTCCGGGCTCTGCGCGGTCCAGCATGACCGAGTTGGATCGTCAACCACACCCCTATACGCATCCACCCACCGCTCTCCATGGAGACTATCTTTCCCCCAACGATACCATGTATCCACCTCCTCGCGATCATGGACGAGGCGCTCCCAGGGACATCCCTTATCCTACCTACAACACATCTACTCACCAATCTCATGGTGGTGGGTAGAATCCAAGCCAACTTGTGAAACTCTATGACTGACCCTGGGATCTTGTAGGCCACTCGCCTAATTCCCGCTATCTGTATACACCTTATGGTCTGGAGTCACGACCCCCACTACCAAATCCCTTTGATCATCGCAACGAGTTACCATCCCTTCCGTGGCCTCCAACAGCTCTTCCGAGAAGGTACCCTGAGCCTATACCACCGATAGGCGGACACCCTAGCCACGATCCATGGGCAGACAGCAAAAGTCCCGGTCATATTATGCGCGAAGCCCCGGATAGCGGCTACAGGTGCTCCAGTGCTCGTTGTAGGTTTACTGCTAGTTCGCAGGAACAGTTAACGTATGCTCCCCGACATCTTCTGTAGGGATCTTATTGTAACGAACTTTCTACAGGAGGCACCAACAGAAACACCTGAAGATCCACTACTGCAGATTCACGCCGTGCCCTCGAACCGAAGGATTTGCAACCCCGAATGACCGAGAGCGCCATGAAAAGTCGATCCATAAAATCCCCGGGTGCTACTGGAAGTGCCTTGACAATAACTGCGGTAGCTACGGCAAAGAGTTCAGCCGGCGTGATAATCTCAAAGATCACTTGAAGCGAATGCATCCTGTCCCCGAAGGGATGAGCGAAAATGAAGCTAGCGCTTTGCGGAGCCGACTGGCAGATACGTGGCGATTCGACAAGGGAAGCTATGCTGAAGCAGCTGGAAGATGAACTTCCTAGATCTTTGTTCTAGGTTTCCTTCTGGTAGTCGACCTTCATATCATGCTTAGAGCATCTGATATGCATAGGAGAAGGATTTAATGGTTTTTGGGGGTCAGGCGTTTTGAATGCCCATCACAAGTATACCTGGACGAGGTTAGTTTTGGGGGATTTTTTTCTTGTCTGCTCTGAACAATGTTTTTCTATGGGGGGAGTTTTGCTATTGTAACTGTCACTTTATCTTGTTGGATAGGTCGTGTAAGTCCGATTTCCTAAAGCCCATGTATCAAACCCTCCTATCTGAATGGAAGACACTTCTTCTTCGCCGGAGTTACTTATTTACTGGTTTTTTGTTGGTATTTCCTAAGCGCACATTTCCTATTCGTTACACGGAGGGCGGATCACTTGCTCTGGAGTTCTATTCTAGGTGTATCTAGCTAGCTGCAGAGTTATCTATGTAAAAGTCCCATTGTCCAATATAGGATCGGTCTTCAAGTAAATCTGTGCGTGGATGTGGCTAAAGAAAAAGGGTGTGCAGGATTTGGTGCATCGGTGGCCATAGGAGCTGTTTGGGGAGCACCGATATGACAGCCGCGAGGTCCGACATCCTCTACCACTGTTCTCATAATCATAACCTCAGATCTTACACTAAAACATTCCCGATTTCGTTGGCCATACCCAAGTACACCTCTCCCAAAGATCTTCCCGTCAATAGGCACATACGTATTTCATTCTGCACATGTATTCCATAGTGGCGTAATATAATTAATATAATAGCCATAATTATATAACTCACATAACCTCCTACAGCGGTTAGCTCATTTACTTCTAGTCGGCCATAGCCCTAATTGAGCTTTCTACATATCACACGATAGTACCGGCACAAGAAAGAACGGTGCCGGGTTTCTAAATGCTCCACTGGACGATAGAGAAGTGAAGCGAGTTCACTCGGTGTGAAACTGCGGACCCGTAGTGCCTGCCGAATATCTTCAGCCATTCAAATCTTACTAAACTTAACGCCGTCTTTTCCGCTCCATGTTGGCTGATACGATGAAGGTGATGGTTAATTGGATTTTCTGCGAGCATTTGTCATGAGATATACTAGCGAGATAGTTGTCGGTTTCGAGCACAACGAACCTTCATCTTTCTCCCCACACACCGCACAACTATCCACCGAACTCTTACTCATTATCACCATCGTCATCCCCAATATTACTGATCTGTGTAAAACATGACCTCAAGTTTCTTCTGCAAGCCTCAACCTTCTAACCTATTGTGAAAGAGCCGAGTAGGACGAGCCGTCGACCGTGATTGCCGGTTTGCGCGCCCCTAGCAGGACGTTTTTACCAACTCCGCCCTGTCGATGCTCGAAGACGTTCTTCCGGTTCCGATTATCTTCCGTATCTCGCTGCTCTAGCATGCAATCAACATTGCATGACAGCTTGCACAGCTGCGTTGTCTCAAGCACCTTGATGGCATGGCCTCAATTGGAGAAACCGTTAATATAGGCATCCCGATTCCTAGCTACCGAAAGCTTTCAATAACCACCTCTTGCCGGTATCTGCAATCGGTCCATTCTACAGCCACGCAGTGGGTCGTTGTCACTGGTATTACTGGTATTACCCCTATGGCGCTCTTTCATCCGATCCAGCCACCGGTTTATCCAATTCGTCTTCAATGGCCTATTACGGGTTAGGTGGCTCGGTGTTACCGTCATAGGAAGTGGAGCCGTATTTGTTTGGGAAATCTTCGATTGGGTGGTTTAAGCTCTCTTACTAAAGTAGTTTGTGGAAGCACAGAAGAACTACTATTAGCATAGTTGACTTGCTACCAAGTGTGAAGCAGAGGAAGTTAGTGAAAATGCCGCAGTGCTTACTCGACGGGGATCTCCCACAGAAACGCGTAGAACTTGAAACTATCTGGTGGATTATACGACTGGCTATTTTATGGGTAATAAAGATCTTTGTAAGGGGTTTCTCTAGCTGAGGCTAGCGTGGAACAGAGCGGTGGATCTGCTTGGTTTTGGATCCGGCATCCAAAGTATCTACTTACCAAACTACTCGTCAGTACATGAGGCAATGAAGGTGCAGTTTACATCCTCGTTCCCAGCCGGACATCTGACAGACTTTCTACCTTGCAGTCGCGACCTATGCTAATAGGACTACAAGCCACTAGGCACAATTATGGGTCTTTCGTAAACAGGGAACGTGATGATTATCCAGTGATGAAGTCCACCTACCAAATGAAGCAGCACTCACAATCCTCCCATTCAGCACATTGCTACCGGGAAGGCACGCTTAATCCTATCTCCGCAGTTGCTGAAGGTGGAGTTGGGGTGGAGTTTCCAATGGCCGTGGAGCTCTCAGAGTGCATTCGAATCTCCGCAAGATCTGAGTCTCGGTTTAACCTCTACTGAGGACCGTTGAAGCGGAAGTTTTTTGTGCGTTACAGATAGAAAATGAATGACCAGCTGCTGCGGCCGCGGAGTTGTTTGGCGGAAGCGCGCAAAGTCGGCCGAATTTCGTTGATCTGACTCGTAGACTGTGCAACTGTGTAACTTGTGTCGTTTCTCACCGGATGATTACCATGGGATAGTTTTTCTTCTCTATTATCTATCTTTGACCTGCATTTCCAAGCTTGTGGATATGTAGCGTAGGAATCATACATAAGGCCACGCAATGCACGCCAAGCTAGAAAAAGTCGACTATAAACTAACTAAAAAACTAGTCTCGGGGATCCGTCAGAGTTCCGAGGCTACATAGCTAAAAACATGGTCCTAGCGTAAAAGAGCCGTATGACAGACTAATGTATACTAAGTACCAGCTAACCCAAATAGTCGACAAGGCTTTTAAATGACGGTATTGAGCATGAATAATTTCAGACTAGAGCGTGGACCAGTTCGAAAAATGGTAAGTGTAAGGCATTTTATGTAGGATTTCACTGGCCATGATAGAAATCAACCCTACCTAGGTATTATCTCGCCAGCAGATAGATCCCAGCTGTGGATCTTTCATCCTGCTCTAGAGTACAAGCTAGTTTGCATACCTATCCAAGAGAATCCAAAGAAGCCTACAGGAAGCAAGTGATGAAACTGAAATTTATATTTAGTTGTCGATAGCATACTAGAATATCTCAGAACCGGGTATCGCACCGTACGACCAACTGAGGAATCATTCCTTCAAAAGTGCACGCACGTTGACGCAGGTTCGAACCTTGCCGCGAGCCTGATCCCCGCAGGGTTGCCAAATCGTATATAATTTACCAGGGGGAGCAATGCAGGTCATCACGGGGAGTGCCGTGTGGGGGTCCACCAGGAGTATGACGGGCCGGATTCTCGGCAAGGAAAATGGGATCTAGAAACAGGGCACCCGCGCAGTTGCGCGACCTTGACCGTGGTAATGGTATATTGCAGGGTGAGGCGTAGTGGGTTTGTTAATGGAGGGCGCACTGACCAACTGGACACTGTTACTCTACTCTTCCATGCCCCATAACCGCGTTAGCTAGATCTTAGACTAAAATTCTCCATAGCTGAGTACAGAGGCGGGAAGAAGCGGGTGTGATATTCGGCTCCAGTGTTCTTGAGGTCAGACTAGTCGTTGAGAAGGGCATAGCTTGGACTGGTCCAGTCTGTAGTCCGGCCTGGTTTTGGTTGTATATAAAAGCTTGTCTTGAAGATCATATGGCCGTGGTATTCCTGCTCATGATCACAGAAAGTTCCCAACTGCGCCATGGTCTGTAGTCAGAACAACACCTAATCTCCCAGAACTGTCTTGAATATTCACTCTATCCACATCTTTCACCACATTCATTGGCATACTAATAGGCGGCCTCATATATATCCTGAATACTAAAGCAATCAATATCTTCCTCTCATACAGCTCTGTTGCATCCCATCTATAGATGGGGAGTCAACTATACAAAGAGTGCTAAAATATAAAGTTTTTGGGCCTTAGGTGAGCATCTAACGCACCAGGAACCATAAATGTATTGCAAGTGTCTTCTAAAGTACAGCCGCTTTAATGGATTCCAGCATTCCAGGTTCACTGAAGATTTCGCGACATTTCGGTAAGTCTGTCCTGGCAGCCTAAATATAGGACTTCGCTGTTGCGCAAATCACCATAAGACCAATTGAATGGTGGCCTCTCAGAACACTCTCCTCTAGATGTTAGGAACTTTCATTATTAGAAATAGCCGTAAACTGAGCGCACACACTTGTAGTGGGTATATATGTACGTCCATCCCATCTATGAGTATCCGGACATTAGGTAGAATCATCTCATCCGTGGATTGGGTGATTCTGTGTATGGGGTGTAATAACCTTAAGGCCGGTGCTTCGGGACCTTCGCCTCAGTTTCATTCCGACCGGATTCACAGGGGGTGCGGAAAGGTGAGGGAGTACAAGAACTCCCGGAAACCCTTCCTGAAATGTGATATTGCTCAGAGAGATGAAGTCATAACTGGAAGACCAATGGCTTCCCAGTATTGTTTGGTAATTCTAGAAATTGCGGCTACTCTTCCCCGAGAAGGATATTCCAAATGGCTTCGCCCTAGATTGTTCCCATTCTAGCATTGCTTATGCATATTCAACGTTAAATATATCGTTCAGGAGAGTGTTTCCGGAATTCCTGCCAACCAAGATATCGATCAGAGATCAGAACACTGCATGTAGCCAGGGAATACCACAATCTTCACCGGCATCCAACGCGGCCTGTTGTAATCGCGGTGAATCCGGCCGTTTGCGGCTACGGCATATCGTAGATGTGAGCGGGAAGGTCGCTGACGCAATCATACGACTGCGAGCAACGTACTTCTTTCCCTCTCCCGAGGTTCTCGTCCGAATGCGTGTAATTGTAGTCGTGATCCCGTGGGTAGTATTTGCAGCTCTTGCGGTCATTGGGGACTGCTAGTTGGAAAGATGGTGAAGAAGGAGGGTGCACGAACAATGCATGTTGGTGGTCGAGTACCGCAAGCGCCACAACGGCAGAGGAGATTAGCGCGCTGCCGATCGCCCGTGCGGCGCATATTCCCGATTACTGCACGATAGCCTTCGCCTACAAAAGTATTCTCCATTTACCTACCAGATTCTCCTCTGCCGCACCCACTTAAACTGGGCGATGTTGGTTTGCTGGTACTCATGAGCTGTCACCCGAACCCATCCGTATCAGGTTGCCGGATGGCGACGCAGCCAAAAGAAAGAAGCAGGTACAACCCTCCGGCTAGTCTTCGATGCAACACGACAGGGTCCATGCACATAAAAATGCGTTTCACTTTGTGGAAGACTGCTTTTCCGAATCCGGCGCAATAAATGGCTATACGTGCCTAGCTTAGAACCGTGAAGATAAGCTGATGTCGATCGATGCATAAAGCCTCTGTTGTAGGACAGAATTTATAGGACCCCTGCCCATCGCACGGACGAGTTTGTTTGGCAGGCTGACACGTACAATCAATCATGCATTCACACACCCGAAACCTTCTTCACCCCTCCTCCTCGACTCTCGAGTCCGACCGCTTTCCCAATCATCGCAATGTCGTCCGCCTCCCCCAACATCACCACCGCCGACCAACTCAAGCACCTCGTCTACAACCACCCACTGATCGACAACCACGCACACCCGCTGCTGAAGCCGGAACACGCACACTCCCGGCCGCTCGAATCTATTGTGTCCGAGGCCCACGGCGATGCCCTGAAGCACTCGGAGAACTCGCTCGCCCACTTCCGCGCCGTAAAGCAGCTGGCAGGTCTACTGGGCTGCAACCCGACGTGGGAGGAAATCAAACGGGCCCGTGCCGAAAGAGATCAGCAGGAGTGGTGTCGCACTTGCTTTAAGGGTATCCAATGCGTGCTACTAGATGATGGATTGGATCGGGAGACGGCGTACCAGGTGAAGGAGCATGATACACTTACCAAGGATAAGAATAAGAGAGTTGTTAGGATTGAGGCGCTCGCCGAGGATATCTTGAGGGAGATCCTGCGGGATGAAAATCGTTCGGAGGACTCATCATTGATGCAGGCTCACTGGGCCAGGAGATTCGAGCAGGATTTGCTGAAAGAATACTGCAACGACGGCGTGGTAGGATTCAAGAGCGTGATATGCTATCGGGGCGGACTGAATATTCGGTCGCAAAACGAATGGAATGAACAGGGGTTTAATGATTTTGATACATGGGTCCAGCAAGCCAAGGATGGGAACTACAGACTTCACCACAATTTCTTCAATGACGTCGTCGTGCGCTTGACTTGCGGCGTGATCGCTGACAATGGTGGGGAGAAACCCCTGCAGTTTCATACGGGACTGGGAGACAATGATATCAATCTGATCAAGGCGAACCCTGCGTACGTTTTACCTTACGATAATTACTGAAACTGAATTGACTTTTGGGGGAGGTGTTAGTTACTTGGAAACTTTGATCAAGGAATTCCCTAAGACACCGATTGTTCTACTCCATTCTTCTTATCCCTATACTAGAGAAGCTGGCTACCTTGCTTCCGTGTATGAGAACGTCTATTTGGACTTTGGAGAGGTGTTCCCAATGCTTTCTAAAGAAGGCCAGAAAAGCGTGATCAAGGAAATGCTCGAGCTTGCTCCGATCAACAAACTGCTGTGGAGTTCCGACGGTCACTGGTTCCCGGAAACGTACATTCTCGCTAGTCTACAAACCCGAGAGGTTCTCTACGAGGTGGGGAGACCTCAAATTATCTGTCAATCAGAATGACTGAGGTGTGCTATAGGTGCTTGCAAAATGGGTCGAAGACGGTTTGCTTTCATATGAACAGGCAGCAAATCTCACCAAAGCAGTGCTGTTTGAAAACTCCAACCGTTTATACAACTTGAACTTGGAGCCGTTTTGGGAACCTCTTGCCGCTCCCACATTGTCACCCTCGCTGAACTCCGCAACGTTTGAGCAAGTTTTTACACCGCACAAGGAGGTTAAATTCGTCAGAATTCAATGGGTGGATTACACCGGGACCCTTCGATTGCGGGTTCTACCGATTACGACCGTGATGAAGAAGTTCAAGAAAGGGTGGGATGTGTCAATCACCGAGGCAGCGCTTGGAATCCTACATGATGATATGCCTGCGTCCGACATGTCTGTCGTGGGGATGTACGACTTGAAACCTGATTGGTCGTCCCTCCGCACACTCACTCCCGGTCCCTCTGACACTGGAGCTCAACATGCTTCCGTGATGTGCGACATAACGTACAGCGGCGGCGCAGACCTACCACTTTGTCCGCGCAGCGCCCTCCGAAACGCAGTCTCCCTCGCCGCATCAACGCATGGCATTGAGTTCCTAGTCGGCTTCGAAACAGAGGTAGTTTTCTTCGACCGGTCACCGACCGGCTCCCTAATCACCAGCACCCCAAACGCGCACTTCTGGTCCACCGCCACCGCCCTCACACCCAAGCACCTCTCCTGCCTCGAAGAAATTTCCGCTAACCTCGAAGCCGCCGGAATCGAGCTGCTAATGTTCCACCCAGAGAGCGCTGACGGCCAATTCGAGATCGTCACTGGCCCTCTCCCCCCACTCGCCGCCGTCGACGCTCTCTACAGCACCCGCCAGATTGTCGCCACCACCGCTGCCCGCCACGGAATGCACGCTACCCTGCACCCAAAGCCGTTCGCTAACCAACCCGGAACGTCGAGTCATATGCACTTCTCTCTCTTGCGCTCGGATCTGGAGTTTAATTTCGTCGCGGGTGTGCTGCAGCACCTAAAAGCACTTGCGGCGGTTAGTATGCCCTCCGTCGCTAGCTACGATAGGCTGGCGGATAATTGTTGGGCTGGCGGGACATGGGTGTGTTGGGGACAGGAGAACCGGGAGACCCCTCTGAGGAGAATTAAAGGGGGGAGTCCGCGGTGGGAGTTTCGCGCTATTGATGGGACGGCAAATATGTACCTTGTCCTTACGGTACTCATTCAGGCGGGGTTGTTGGGGATTGAGGGGAAGGAGGAGATTTCGATGAGTTGTGAGAGTATATTCCCCCCCTCCCCCTAGTAGGTCTTGCAAAGGCTAAGAGATACAGAAAATCCGGCGGACTTGACGCAAGCGGACCGCGATGTACTTGGAATTAAAGACAAACTCCCCGCGTCACTCGCGCAAGCGTTACGTTACTTTGACGAGGACGAGCAGCTAAAGAAGGCGTTGGGGGATAGTTTGGTGCGTAAGTTTATGGTTATGAAGGATGGTGAGTTGAAGAGGATGAATACTATGCCCGAGGAGGATAGATGGCGGTGGGAGGTTGAGCGGTATTGATAGACCGCGTGTGTGGTGGTATAAGACGTTACACTCCATAGAGTAGAATTCACGGCCAACTCAATAATTCAATTCATCATCCGTCAACCTTTCTTCCGGTAGTAAAACCAGGAGACTGAGAAAACTGCATATCGCTTGATATCGTCTCTGCTGCAAATATTATACTACTGCCAAGATCGACTCCCCATCGGAACGTATACGTATCTCTACCTACAGGTCTCCTTACTACTCGTCGGATTTTCATGTCTCCGGACACCATATCATAAGCGCTCTTGGCGACACATTAAAAGTTCGGTAGCTTCACATTATAGATGTCAATTTGATGACATAATTTTATCGGAGTCATCTAATCATTGACAGTGGTGTCCAGAGACTTGAAAATTCGGCGAGTAGGTGTGAAATTCTTCACCACCACCAGACTACCACGACGTTTCCGAGGACCCTAACCCTCTCAATAGCGGAGCTGGTAGGTGGCCCCCATTGAATCATGGTATGTCGCTTGCACGGACGTGGTTTATCTCCTACGCTACTATTCGGGAAGGAGTGATGCCGAGTGATCCAATATGAACATTGCCGATCCAAGCGCGCAGGCCGGGGGGTTGTGGTGGACCTCCAGCATATGAGACATCTCAGCCTCCTAAATTCACGGTAGCGAATGATTCATATTCATAGACAGGACCCGGGTGTGGTACTGTATTCTATCTCTACCTTACATATAACAAAACAACCGACCGCCTCCTCAGTGTCTCACCACTACTTGTGCAAAAATAAGAAAATGAGACAATATGAATATTCCCTCCGCCACTGTAAACTCTCATTTTCTACCCTCCCTCACTTCCTCAACACCCTCACTTCTTTAACAGACGCTTCCGATTTCCTTTTCTATGATCCCGTGTCGCGCGCTAGTTATTGTCAACCACAGTCGTATTTCAGATAGTGTTGGATTGAGAGGTAGTTATTAGGGGGGTGATTCGTAATATGGAGGTGGTTCCGTCTGATGTGGGTTGCATTGGAAATGGGTAGCGGGCGTTGAGAGAAGCCCAGAAGCGGTATCGATGCTGTATTATGAATATCTACTGATACAAGGAGTCTGGCCGGCGCGGGGGTAAGCAGATTTCCCACACTCCCTTCCGCCAACGAGCTTCTAGTACTCTTGATGGAACGTCTTCGAGTCTGGTGTGTAGGTAACGCACTCGCGCTTCCCGGCATCGTATCTCTTTTCTGCCGTGTTCCAGAGTCCACTCTCGTAGCGGCATGGGTGTCGGTCTCTATTCTCGTCTTTCTGTTGCGGTATGGCCCCTCATCCTTCGAGGCTCGCATCAACTGCCCGGAAGTAGCTTCGATAAGATGTCATGTAGTTGTCCTGGCCCAGCGAAGGATCTAGCCGAGTCGCCGTGAGGGTAGTCGTACCGTGGGTAACCCGCTAATGACGACGAGGCTGGCTATCCAAGGAACCCTATGGCAGAAGGAAATCGTGGGCAACTTCAAAGGCGTTAAAGGGTGCCTAAAGGCGTCATAAAAGCGTCATAAAGGTATTCAGGCCTACGCTTCCTCTCTCCAGTTCCTTGCAGAGCCACTCCAGAGAAGACTTCGTGTACATGTTCGCCGCTTTTCCACCATATGTAGTACCCCGGGCGACGGGCACCAACCGGAAGGTCTTGTTGTCGTATTCTCCTCGGCCATTATCGCACCAGAATCGTTTGATCTGGTGGCCCTAGCCCGTGGCATCAACTCGGGTCTGGAATGACTGGTAGGCGGAGGTGCAGGTTTCCGAATTTTCTGGAAGTGCCAGATGGAGGTAAAGCGTGTGTAGTCATTGATAAATATTATAGTACCGGTGGCCGCCAAGGAGGGTGTAAAGAATGTTGAGATCAATCCAGCTCAAAGAAAGAGACTGAATTGTCTACCGTACAACGAGAGAGAAATAGACAAGCTTATAAAGGAAGAAAACGCAATACTCGAGGATGCCGAGCATCACTCCCGAGGCTAGGCCTCCTCCTCGGCATGGGGGCTGTAAGCCACCGGCTTCATGCCCGCAAGCCTTCGGCTCCAGCTCTCCAGCTCTCCAGCTCTCCAGCTCTGGATGCCAAGGAAGCCATCGGGCCAAACTCCTAGCCAACAAAGAATGGACCGCATACATCGGATTGTATGAGTTCGATCGGCTCGTAGTGCGCTTGACCTTGCCTCGAATAGACTTCTGTTTGTGCTTGGCCAGGATGCATTCTGTGCACATGGAGTCATCGTGTGTGTAGTCGGTAATAAGAAACCGTATGGCGGTAGGGTGTATATGGGCTAGGCGTCGGTGCCATAATCTTGATTCGGGAATGGTGAGCGGTTTCCGGGTGGACTTTGAAATGCTGTTCCTGAACCGCCATATATGCCTTCATGGTGCCCGCCATCGTTTCGATCAGTCGGTTCTGCTTTGTTTGTTTTAATCATACTGCATTCACTCTATCTAGAGTATAGCAGTGCCCGCTCCCCCCCTCCGGATGGCCGGCTAGGTGGGAGATCCTCTTCCTCGACCTTTCTTCCCCTTTAGCGGACGAAAGAATGATCATATACAAAAGAGAAAAGAAATAAAATAAAAGAAAGAGAACGATAGATGCTAAACTCTGCTCAGCGGCATAGAAACTTCCCCACCTCCGTGGTTGCAAGAAAGTCCATCACCGCCTGATCGCACTTCTCCAAGGAAAACAGCTCATATTTGCACATGCTTACATCTCCCGGCTCTCCAGCCCGTTGCCCGCCGGACTGCTTTCCATAGCTCCCTCTGGTTGTTGAGAGCAATTAAAAGAGAGAATGAAAGATGTTGAATTGTCTATCGTAAAAAGAGAGAATGAGATAGACATATGTAAGAAAGATATCATCCCCAAGATCGAAGTACCACTCAGGCCGAGGTAACCTAAGAGCCAAGTACCGTACCAAGCCCGAGGTTATCTGGGAGCCGAGAACCTTCGGTCTAATCCACGGCGGCCTTCGGGCTAAATCCTTAGTCAACACTGCTCAGCCTTCCAATGGCTGCAGTGCCGGAAGAGGTGTTCCCGCGTCTGAGCCGCTTTCCCGCACCACCAGCATAGACCATCCCGTACTCCGAACCGCTTGAGATATGTTGCAGTCGGTGCATGCCCGCATTTTAGTCGATAGTATCTTGTTGCCAGTGACTTTTTGCTCTTCATCGGGATGGGCCTCCTACTCTCCGATTTGCCGGGCCTATACCCGTAGTGGTTGCTGCATCTCGCTTCCTCCCACGCTTTCTTCGCTGCAGCTCACCCTTCTGAGATCTTTCCCGCACCGTGCTTCCACGACCCTCGCGGGCCTTGCTGCTTGCCGATCAGCTTCTTCGTTCCCAGGAATGCCGGAGTGCCCTGGGATCCACCGAATCTCAGTCTCAACCCTTGCTTCATTGTTGATCCGCCTCGATAATTGCTGTTTGACGGTCGACTCCGTGCGTCTCATCCATCTTGAGTCGAGGTTTGCATTGCGGTCCTTGTCGCGTTCGCTTTCGGTCTCCAGCGTCTCACCTTTCCTCCTCTTACTGTTCTCATTGTGTACCGGCATTTGCTGCAGTGCCCGTGTTGCATCTCTCATCGTTGTGGCTTCCCTTGTCGCTAGCGCCATCATCATCGAGACTTTGACTTTGTGGTAGCTGTGGGTGCACTTGAAGGTGGACTCGGAGGCACGGTGATGAGTGCGCATGTGGGTGCGGTGGTGAATGCACTCTCTCATTTCGTCCTCCTCCTAGTGGACTTCGTGATTGCAGGTAGGTTGTAGCCATGAGTGCGCTTGTAGATGTACTTGGAAGTGTGCTCGGAGGTCCATCCATCCATGGTTGATGCTGTAAGTGTGCTTGCGGAGGGAGATATGATGTAAAGATCATTGACGCGATTTCCGGTGAGAGTGATAGGTGATGATGATATGGAGCATTTACCGCTCCCAAATGTGGCCATCAGGCCGAATCTAATTAGTTGATAGAGAAAAGGGATGGTCAGAAAGTAGGTGTGTATAGAGCAGGGTACCTTTCGTTAGCATAGATCTCCTGTTGTTTAATCATACTGTATTCACTCTATCTAGAGTATGACAGTGTCCGTATCCCCTTCCCCTCCGGACGACCCGGCTAGGTGGGAGAGATCCACCCTATATTGCCTACTTTGGTGTACTATACTCCACCCCGCTCTCGTTCGGAGTTGTGGAAATTTCGCTCGTAATTGACTAGTTACTGGTTCTGCCGCATGTTGCAAGTCAGGAAGCAGGAAGATCTTATCTTCGTCATAACACATCAAAGACTTGTAGAGGGAGTCAGAGACACGATATTTCCCTCCGCATGCTTTAGACTTCCCAGAAACTCTCCAATCTCTCTCCATTTCCCTTCGTACTCTATCAATAATAATGGCTGCTGCGTCAATTGCTGACCTTCTCTTTCTGCTCCCAAATTGACCATCACTCAGTAACCCCCTCCACTCAACCTCATCAGACAGCATCTCCGCGACCAGTCTTAAATTTGGTTCGACAGGATTTGGGTGCTGTAGGTCATGGGGTGTACCGATTCCATTTCACTCGGTATTCTTGGAGGAGTCCGTGAGCTCTTGACCGACAGCAACGCTCGCTGTTTGGAGAAGACACCATCTCCTGTTCGAGTAATCTAAGAATTGCCTTTCGTTTGAATCCCGTATCCTTCTGGATTCTAGAGAACAAATCCAACTGCGTGGGGTGTACCGATTCCATTCCACTCGGTATTCTTGGAGGAATCTGTGAGCTCTAAACTGATAGCAACGCTCGAGGTTTGTAGAAAGAGAATCCTATTCGAGATACTGAGCTAAAGAGCGGACAAAAGAGAGTATGTATATATCCGCGAGTGGCCGTCATGAACGAGAGGATTCCGCTATGGCGAGAGGTTGCCCTTTCAGGCTTTGCATTCCTAGGTCTGCTTCGATGCTCCTCGCTGCCCTGAGAGAAGTAGTGATTCACGTTGCATCCACGACGGGTGAGGATAACTATGTTGGATGATCCGTTGCAGTTGAGCTGAGGTATCTATATGCGGTAGTACGTGCAAAGACCGTGCAGTTCATGCACGCTAGCCAGTTTCGTACTTTGTCGACTTTCGGTGCTTGTGGCCATCTACTCGTTTCCCCGCGGACGAAGCCGATGATCTTGACTCCATTCCAACACCAGTCAGACTTCTCCCTGAGATCTTTGTTCCCGCCCTCTCAATGTCAGCCTTTTGTTTGTTGAAACCATATTGTATGCAGCCACTCGCGGCAATGACATACTCTCAATGTCAGTGAGCATTTTGTCAAGATTCTGGAGGTGCACCAAGACGAATTTCCGAACACCTAGTAGCCCTGGCACTTCCTCGTCTCCATATCGACTCTTAGGACTCATATCATTGACGAATATCTCTGCGATCGATCCAAGTGTGCACTCAGTATTTTTCGAATGAGGATGGCAGATGATATCGTTCTGGTATTCGCAGTAGACGCCTCGTTCAGTTTGGGCTGCGGTATAAGTGTCGGCTTGTTCTTGACTAAGGTAAACCACTTCTCCCATTCCGTCTTCATTATATCTTTTGCCCTACCGCGTTTGGAGTAGAGAGCTGATCCCGTAGATGCATTTCCGATCTCTTTTGTAAGTGTGGTTGACTCGGAATCTTCTCATAGAGCATCCTTGAAGATAAGCTGCGACTGCTTCGGTTGAAGTACTGATATCGCCTCTTTAGCCAGTTCGTCCATATAACCCGGAATCAAAAGGTAGGCTTTCTGCGGTTGGATAGCAGATGTACCGATTGAGGAGGAGGTAGCAGCAGAATCATAGGGATTAAAGTGTTTTGAGGTGTTTCACCTTCGGTACGGAACGGCTAGGGAGGTAGTGAAGACATTGCGATTAGTTGCAGAAGCAACTCTAGATCTGGTCGATTGTTGACATTCCGTATTCTGCATGAACGTTGTCATTCCAGTAAAAAAATTCATTCAGCGCAGAGTTCTTTTTGAGCGAAACGCCCTATGAACTGATTGTATTGTTTGCATTGTCGAATGAGTCTGAATCAGCTGTTCGTCGTCGTTCACTCAGCACCCTCTTATCGCTTTCGTTTCGGATGGGTAGCGGGAGTAGAACATCTCCCCTACCTGCAGCTTTTACAACGCTGTTGTTCACAAGAGTGACAGTAGTTGAGTCCTCTTGATATGTACGAAAGTAGTCTCGATGGGATGTCATGTGGTGAGAGGGGTTTAGCGTTTGTGAGCGGGCAACGTCATTTTCTTCTTGGATTTAATTAGGGTCTATTATAGACTTGTTAATAACCGTTTTTTCCTCATATGAGATGACCTGAAAGGGCTGGTGTGAGGAGGAGGAATTGTTTCGGATAGCTTACCTTAGATAGAGCGGGAAATTTGTTCTTGTCTCTTTGTATAAGTAAGGAAGGTCGATAGATTGAATATAGTATAGTTTCAGAACCTCCGCAGCGCATCCGCCACAGGAGTTGGAAATGGCTGAAGATACTCAGAATTCCCGAGGTGAAGAGACTGAGGCCGGAAGCGGGTGATGTCTGCTTCGAAGTGTCTGGGCGATTCTACCGCATTTCCCAGTGTAGGCAAGTCGCTAGCGCCAAAATCTATAGTAAGGCACAGTCACTGAACCAGTGTCAGTCAATCATACCATTTTCAACAGAGACGGTAGCGACTTACATCAGATAATGCGTTAGCCTCTGATGGGCGGAGGACCGAGCGGGAGTTGTCTTAAAGCGCTCGCCGCTACATGAGATATCACTCAGTTGGCTTAACTGTTTCGGCACTAGTGTGGTTTCGGTCACCGCCGTCTTGCAACTCGAAGTAAAATAAATAGAGCGAGAAGTTCTCTGAGAAAGGAGATAAACAGCAGGAGCTTCACGGGCGAAAGTCCTAGACTTGCCCACAGCAATGGCTCATAAGCCCGACGTCATGAGAAGTCCAGAAGCGATACTATTTCCCATCTATCTACCTCCCCTACTTATACAAGGGAGACAAGAAAAAATTGGCCGCGCCTCCGAATCCCGAGTGCGGGGTTGAGCAGACACCTCGGATATCGCGCACAGTGATGATGTCACATCATTATGAATTAAGTCAAACCCAGAAGTAGACTCGGTGTGTGCAAAGTTTGAGGTTTTCCAGTATTCATTCGGAGCAAGAACTCGAACTTTCTCAATTCTAGAGTACAAGTAGCGCCTGGTACCGCATCCTCTCGTGTGTAAGGAGCAGAACTAAGGACCTGTGGCCTAGTCACTTAGCGATAGTTTTAGTATTATTCCTTACACACTACCAGATCGTAGCAATTGAGTTATGATCAGCTTAGTAAATCGACCAAGAGCACCGCCCAAAATTTTCAACTGGAAATCCTAGCATCAATACCTATCTTCACCCCCTGTATGTCGCAGAGAAAGTTGTAGAGCAGAACCCAAAGATACTTGTCAGCAGTGCACAAGTTTGTGCAAGTGATATTGCACACACTGTTTCTTTCTAATTAGGTTGATGTTAAACTTCTCATACAAAAACTGCATAGCAACGGACACCACATGAAAATTGTATGACAAACACACAACACCACACCATCACAAGTACTAGTATGAACTTGAAACTTGAAGGAATAAACATTGATATGCTTTTCTTTTATTAAATAAATACTGGGGAAATTTTGATCATAAAGTGTTGAGTAGCAGTGGATGCCGAAGCGGCTCTTTATGGTTGTTTTACTGATCATAAGCGCTAACTACGATCTATGGGATAAGTGGATTTCTATGAACTGTATTTCCCTACCGCAATAAAAATTACACACCATAGAAACAGGCAGCAGTTCGAAGCTTCTTCCCGTGCTTAAGGTGTGATTCTATCACTCGGTTTTCTTAAATTCATCCTAACTGTTCTCTCGAATTGCAGACTCCGAGGTACAATCCGCCTGGTGATCATCTACATCCAGGAAACGCCAACTTCGTAGCCTTAGTTATCCCATTCACAGCATGAATTCACTCAGTCAGTGTTACGAACGCTTCTATTGCCGAAATCTGGCATAGTATTCAATTGGCGCGAAGTGTACCGTGTGGTGTACCAAAACCAGTGCTGTAATCGGAAATTTCGAAACCAGAAGGGGCACTTTGCTAATCAGGCTCACCGGGCTGTGTAATGAATCATTGATTCAGGTACCTGGCTGCGATATACATCGACGCCTAGCTATACGTTCCGGTCAACCCCGATATTTTAGATTACTATCAATAATCGTAAAATTGGAAATTTTTGAGACGGTTGTCAAACGGTGATGGCCGAGCATGCGTATAGTTGCCGCTTCGAACGTTAACCTATTCTAGCTCAAATTACGTCCAAGTCGCCCATTTGATTCAGTGATGCCTCTGAAGGGGATTAAAGCACATGTGACATGATAGCTAACTTGGGACGTTAACATTTCAAAATACTACAAAGAAGATTGTAACAGAGCGCCCACCCAAGGTTCACCAGCCACTAAATTACCTCCAGAACTTCAACTTTACCAACTTTAAGAATGAACTTGGGGTTAGGATTAAACTTGAGGAAAGAGCACACGGAGTTCCATCGCTTCATGTGGAAATATCGGGGACAGCGCTGCTACATACACCCTTGAAAGTAAGGGCGCATAAAAACCCCCCTTTTCTCAGGCTTGTAACTACTTCTCTGTAACCTAATAGTCCTGAAATTGACCTTCATCCAGTGAGCTGATAGGTAAACAGGTCAAGTAGTACAAGTAAGCAATCGCTTAATTAAGTAACAATATTTTGTGCAAGCGCCTAATGCCTGATACCTTCTGCGCTCGAAAACCATCCGTCAGCTGACTTCGCAAGCTTTTGAGGAGCGAGCTTGCGAGCAACGAAAATTTCTGGGAACGAGAGCAGATACCTGCTACCAGAGGAAAAGCTTAATCGTAGGTCTCCCGCCTATCTGACTGGCCGCATCCCGATGTGGAGCACCACGTTACACTTGTATGGGGTTTCCGGTATGTACTTGTGAGTTACTCAACATCTTATCCTATGATGTAGTCAGGAAACTGAGGTATTCTGACTTCTACGTAGTTATTTTGATGGTTGGAACGAGGGCGAGTTAGGTTTTCTGCGTACGGGTATTCCATCAATTCAGATATATAAGTTAGCAATTGTAACAGCCCAAGATGATCATTCGAACCATAGTTTCTTTCTCTCAAGCAACAAACTCCCGTTTCTCTCCTTCGTCCGGAAGTCAGTGACTCCCCAGTTTTCCTAACCTACTCACTCGCTCCGGGCGTCATGCACTCCCTCCTTTCAGTAGCAAGTTTACCACCTTTTCTCTATTTTCCCATTCCCTGGCTCAAGAATCACTCCAGGCAGTATGTGAGGGCACCATTGACTCTTTAGTGAACCAGAATGATCTCTTCTCCGACCCGCAGCACCATGGTCCGGACTATATTCGTGCTGTATTTTGCGGCTTCATTGATGCCCGGTTCACAAAGGGAGACCCATATAATTCCTGTACCGGTTTTGAACCAGTCGACTGCAAACGACAGGAGGATCACAATTCCTACCGTGTAGTTGGTACACGCCATAACCAGAATTATGTCCAGAGCGTGTGCTCTGCAGGTTTTGTATGTTTCCGTTCATAACTTCCACCTACAGGTTAATAACCTGCACCTAGAGCGATATTATCTTCAATTGTCTCAAGAAAGGCTTTTCCAAGGGTACCTATAGTCCACCAAGCGGTGAATATAAATTCGAGATGGAAGTTGTTCCGAATCCTAATCCGGTATCAACCACGACGAATCCGCCTGCCGCCACGCCGACAACTGAGCAGTCAACCATCGTTGGACCAACCTCGTTCTGTCAGGGACTATCGCCAGGCGGAAATAGTTGCATTACTGTTTCCTCCGGATGCTATATAGTTCCTTCGATAAGTAATGTCGTGCCGAGTGTACATTGCACCGCAACACGAAGCTCCGAAACTCCAACCACGACAGATCCATCTACTACAGAAACACCTCCCACAGACTCTGCTTCAACAGATCCAACTTCTACGGACGCAACCTCTACGAATCCAGCTTCCACTGATCCAACTTCGACAGACACAACTTCTACAGATCTAACCTCTGCAGACCCAACTTCTACGGAGCCAGCCTCTACGGATCCAGCTTCCACGGATCCAACTTCAACCGACCCAACTTCTACAGACACAACTTCTACAGACATAACCTCCGTAGACACAACTTCTACGGATCCAACCTCTACAGATCCAACTTCGACAGATCCAGCTTCCACTGACCCAACTTCCGCGGACCCAACCTCTACGGATCCAGGTTCTGAGAATCCCACCACTATAGCCACAGATCCAACCTCGACAGATCCGGTTTCTACGGGCCCAACTTCTACAGATCCAACCAACACCACCGACTCACCAAACTCTACAACCACCGACAACCCTACAAAAACAACGGCCAACCCCACAAACACCACAACCAGCGACCCATCCGCGGACGTCAAAGATGCCTCTCAGGAAGCCAAAACTGCAGAGTCTGCAGTAAAAAAGTACCAGCAGGACCCCACCAATAAGTCGCTTGCCGAAGAAGCTGAGAAGGCGATCAACAAAGCCAAAGATAGTAAGCCACCGCTTCGTCCGCAGCAAGAAACCAATTCACTGACATCCGCCGCGTTTCTCAGAGAGCAAGCATGCTGTAGAATCATCGAAAAATAGCTTCCTAGAGAAGTTTGCAAAGGATCTATTTGACTCTTTAGAGACTGCTTGTATGTCTTCCATCCCATCAGAGGGATAGTTACTGATAAAAAAACAGCTACCGCTACCGCCGCCGCCGTTGCTAGGCCATCCGCTACCGCTGGTATGTTGATTCAAGCTCCTCACTCCACAGTTACTGACAGATCAACACAGCTTCTTCTCTCGCAGCGGCCGCAGCTGCCGCCGTAGGTAAGCGTTCGAAATAATTTGCCGCTAGCTCATGCTGACCCTTCTCCAGCCGCTGCCGAGGCCGCTGACCAAGCTCAAAACCAAAACCCCACCACTACACCAGCAACGCAAACAAAGACCTCCACAACAACAACCTCCTCTTCTTCTTCCTCTTCCTCTTCCTCCGAAGCCGCGTGTAGTACCGCAACCGTCAACAAAGCCGACCCGGACTACCAGTCCCCAAACATCGATGAATCTCTGGGCCTCCTCCGCCGCTGGAAGGGTCGCTACAACCTCTTCAAGCGCGCTGGAGATGACCGGAAGGTAACCTACTGCAACGCACAATTCCAAGCCCTCTCGCCTGTATACGAGCCATACCACGCAAATGGCGTGGGAAACATCTACTCGCCGTTCTACACGAAGAAGGTTACGACCCGATACGGCGGGAGCTGCTATGCGTTCAACTGGAGACTGGATCCCGCCCAGACTGCGGATGCGAATGCGGAGTATGCGGCGGAACATATCTTTGAGATCCAATTGGTATTTATTTAATCTCAAGTGCGAGGGGTTGTGGCTCACAGGGGACAGATCAAGCGGTTCTTTGAGTGGATGTTTACCAACGATGCCGACATCAAGAAGATCCAGGGCGATCAATGCGCTACGATTTTCGAGCCGGTGTTTATTAAGCAGGGGTGGAGTAAGGACTTTGGAAACGAGAGGATTATCGACAAACTTTACGAGCAGTTGTCGGGGACGCCTAGATCGGCTGAGATGGCGTATCTTGATAAAGAACTTAACGGGTCGAAGGCGAATGTAACCCGCCCTCTCCGGGAATACGATATGTACGGGAACTAACACGCGTCAGATTCTGGTGGGTCAACACCGTCACATGTCACCGGCGGAATCAACGGACTGCTTGAAGAGCTGCAGAAGGTGCGTTGCAAAACGCGGGCGATTTTGTGGGTATTCATACTAATGAACCTCTAGGTGGCTCACGCAAAAATGGTGGCGGAGTATATGAAGGCAACTGCCGTTACCAAGGTCTGGAAAGACGTGAGTGAGAGGGTCTACGGTGTCCTGTAAGTCTAGTTCCCATTTCCCCCAACCTGGCACCAGCTAACAGTCATGTAGCAAGCAAGTCGACGCCTCCCTCGCCGATCACAGCAACACCATCAACGCCGACCTCCGCACCATCGAGTGGGCAGTAGGCTACAACAAATGGGAGAAGGAGCTTCTACAAACCGCTACCAATAACATGAAGACGTTCTCAAAGGCAGGAATCAAAAGTACCCTGGCGATAATCAAGGACAGAGAGAAGATCAAGCTGGATCTGAACGGAGATCCGATTAGCGGTGGGACTGTTGCGAGGAGGAAGTTTTATAAGGACCTCAAAACGACTGGAGAGCAGGACTTTGATGCTGACCTTAACCTGGGGAGCTTGTACGTGGACCGTGTCTTCCGCGATGATGAAAATAATATGCCAGATAGTCCGTGATGATGGGAATGATTGTTGGATAGTTATGATGGTAATTGGGAGGCCGTGTCTAGACTATGGTGCGATATAACTTCTGGGTTGATACTTTTGTTTTGATAGATTGCTCTCGTTTATTGAGTAGGATGTATACCTAGATAGAATGTACTATTACTTGCTATGTTTACTTCGTCATTCACAATGACGCTTCAGGCTCTAGTGTTGATCCACAGCATGGACATCATCACGACAGGGCATATCGATTCTTAAGTATGCTTCCGAAAGAAAAGCTTCAATTTTAATTTTACCTCCACTCCTTCGCAACCCATCAAAATAAGAAGCAAAGCAGTCAACTAACTATTGGGACCTTTTTTTGTGTTTTTCTTTCGTAAATCCCATCATGATCGTTAAATCGCGTGCCAATGAACCCATACATACTTGTCAAGGAAATCAGTCTCGCGTCCCATCCGCGCAAGTCATGACTCATGATCCATCGATCTTTAGTACCTAGCACCTTTTTTCCTCTATGAAGGAGAATAGTACTCGCCAGAACCAGGGGACTGCAGTCGGTTCGTTAGCATCCGTTGAATGCACTTGAGGGAAGAGAGCACCAACTGAAGAATTGTATGTATAATCAGCCGCACTTGTACCGCTCCAGCTTTGTGGGAACTGCGGTGGGTGTACCTGAATTATTTGCTGCTGCTGCGGCTGCAGTGATGGGTGTAATGGTTGCTGTTGCGGTTGGGTGTGGTAGTATCGGTGTGGGTGAGAACTCTGAACCGAGTATTGTTGTGAGTTTCGGGAGTGTGCGCCAGTAGAGGTAGAGCGGGTGGGCCTGTGATCGTTCTTACGGATACCGTGTGACTGGTGGCCATCTCTCAATGGGCTGGGGGGACCTGCACCACAGCACGTTAGTTGTTTACGGGGATCAGAGGTTGAAACTTCGAGTAGAAAGTAAGAGGGCACAACGAACCTCTGCCTTGGATTCCTGGAGTCGGAGATCGGTCTCCTGACTGGCCACGTCTACGGCGGGCCTCAAGTTGCCCATTGTATCGTTTGATCAATTCAATCGCAGCATCAACTTCTGCTTGTTCCAGGCGAATATCCCAAAGGGCCTCCTCCACCCCTTTTCGAATTTCGAACTCTTCCCCACCGGCTGTGGTTTGGTGGGGGCAGATCCTAACGCCGGTGTCGGCTTTTTCCAAATGCCTAGTACGCAGAGAGAGGCGCGTGAAGACGCGCATGCAATTTTCGCATTGGAATGGTGAGAACTCCATGTGCTTGTCGATCAGATGCGTCCTAGATCATTGTATTTGTTAGCCTGCGGCGTGGATGGGGTACAGTAACTTGGAGAGGAGACATGCCTCATCTTGGATGGAAGGTTGAAAGTCTCAGCAGTGCATAGCTGACCGTTCTCCACAAATGTGCACCTTAACCCGGCACTTGCCCCAGCGGGGGTGACATAGTGTCGATTTCCAGCTTTTGACGTGCGTGTGAAAGGCTTGGTATTGGACTTTGTAGCTGTAGAACATCCAGATATGTTGTTGGTAGTATCAGGGTTGTGACTAGTTATACCTGACCTTGAGAATCTCATTAATTCGTCTTCTGACGTGTAATTCGAGTGAGAATTTGAGGACGAACACCCATGCTCAGAGGTGCCGCATGTACCGGGGTAGGGTCCAGGCCAAAATTCAGAGTCCTGAAAGTGGTCATTTCGTGCGGCACTGGTGTGAGGGGAGCTTGACATTGTTGATGTATCACTCGGTGATGATCCTGGGGGTGTAGTAGGTTCCAAGCTTGACCGGTGGGTTGTGTTTCTCGGGTGCGGTGTCAATCCTGGAAAGAGATGCAAGAAAGGCCGATGTTCTGCTTCGGTTTGGAGTACTGCTAGGGGTTGATAATCAATAGCGGTGCCGACGCTGTCATCAAGGACATATATAAAGCCCTTGTGAGCGGGATGGGACGTACGCGTTTTCGAGTCTGTCATCTTGGCCAAATGATACAATGGAAGACAGAATATGCTTGGTCAAAACAACACAAAAGACAGATTGAGCTGTAGAGTCGGCGTGTTTTGACCTCAGGAACCACAGACTTATATTAGATCTCCGTACGCTATAGGGCGTGTGTTACAACCAAGTAGTAATTGCTGGCCTCCCTAGCCTCTCCATGTACTTTTTTGAGCCGCTTTCTTCCTGCCTCAATTCTGTGCTTTTAGGGATGAACCTATCAATGAGGTGAACAGCTGCAGTGCACACCACAACTGCACAACCAAATCGGTTGCAAGGTTCAACAATCCTCAGCTATGATTCAGTTGGGATAACTGGTGGACTTCCTCCGACAGGGCCTGTATATTTTGCGCCATTCCCGGCCATCCTGTTGCGGCTCTTCTGAATCCTTGTTATGTTGTTGCCCTCATGACATATGCCTTAGCTTATTGAAGATACAAACACCCATCGTATGCGCAGGAACGCCCGGAAAAAGGTGTGAAACTCCACCTTTCATCATACGCAGACAGTTTGCGCACATTCGGGTGTCGTATGTGCTTAGGGAGCAATTCCGAAACCAGAGGGTGTGTAGCGGAGTCCTGCGTCAAGTTTTCAGAATGCTTGACGACGGCTTGTGATATCAGATAGTCAAGATCATAGTAGATGCGCTGCATGTGACAGAGATGTCCAAGCGGCTCTAGATCGTATTCAAGATCATGATGATACATTACTGGCGCCAGATAATCCCGAATAGAAGAGAATAGGAGTCTCCATGACGTAACATGCAGTATAATTTGTTGTTTGGGGAGAGATAGCAGCCACATTGAGGCTCTTTGCTGGCCCGAAATTGACTTGCCGCTACGAGATTCTCGAATCGGATTGAGTTCTGTGGAAAGAGTCGGCTTCTACCGGTGATGAGGCTCTGTTGTGGCTACGATTCGTGTTTATTAGCGAATGGCGTTTGTAAGAACGTCGAGACATTTTCTTCATCACACCCATATTAATTTTAATAGGGGGGGATGAGGCTCTGAGCCGGGGTCTCCAGAAGAGGAATAGGAATGGGGGAGGAAGCGTACAACAATGCGCTGCATACAATGCACATGCATGACAGAACATGGAGGGTGGGAGAGCAACGATAGGGCGGCGACGATTGGCCTGGCAGAGCCGCACAAGCTGGGATGGGTTTTTCACTGTCGACTTGTCGCGTAAAAACCTGCAGGACGGTCGTCGTCTGTCCTACATTGATAAGCCAGTTGGTGGCAGGAATACGCTGATTGGCCCCTCCTCGGCTGGTTCCTCCTTCCTTCCCTCCGATCCGCCCAAACACCCTGAGGGATGGGAAGGGGATGGAGATACCGAAACCCTCGAAACCCCCGCATCGGCGCATCATCATTTCTTGGGCTGACGGGCGCAGCAGCGTCATCGTCATGTTCCGAAAACGGAAAAGTGGGTGAGGTACATCCGGGGCAGAACAGCCGCATGTTCTTTGCGACGCCTGCTCCTTGCGCCCTCACTTCTTCTCTTAAATCTTCTTCTCACGCTCACGCTCACGCGCAGGTTGATTTGGAAATCAACGAGAACTGCGCACGTCGTCTCGTAGTCCCGCTTTTTTCCCAAGCTCCCTTTTCGTTTCGCACGCCCAGGGGTATCGGTACGTATGATCATGCCCAGTCGTGGCTCAAGGGGCAAAACGTCCAACGTCGGTCGATAGCAGCCTATCCTGTCCGTCCACACAGCAACAGCAGAGCGAGACACATAGCATTGTAGTGGGTACTTCCCCCCCTCCCTCCTCCCCCAGGTGCGCCCCCTCCACCCTCACTTCTTGTCTCTGATCCCCAACAATGGACTTGGGTGTTCCTACCGCTATTTGTCCCGACCCCAGTTCCGGCGCTGATTACCCAAATCTCGCGAAATGCAGGTCACGGTACTACACTACCACCACTACCACTGCTACTACTACCACTACTTATAGTGATGGCATCCCCTCCCCGCCCTATTATTGCCGGTGTCGCCCGCAAAGATTGGTGGCAGCGAGACATACTTGAAATCAAGATCCTTGAATTCATATATTCCTGTGTCCTAACCCTGGGCGTTGGGTCCCATCTTCTCGACCCTGCCGCCATCGAAACCCTCCTTAACGAACCAAAACTGGACACAGCCATCCTACAGGCCTACAGGCATCTCCGCCTTCCGAAATCGCAGGGCGACATACCGGACTGCAAAACACCTGAGTGGAAGAATGATAAAAGAAAGATACTTGAATGCCTGGTGCCTATCCATCGAACGTACAAGGCAGTTGAGACGGACGAGTTCGGGCACTTCACCAAGCAACAGGCATCGGACAACCAGAATGATCCTTGGACTCCGCTGGAAGCTTCAGGACACTCGGACCAGCAAATACTACAGGCATATCACACGCCGAGGACGCCAGCGACGGGACCAGCCCGTGCGCCATCGGAAACACACTCCACTACATCCGACCACACAGCGACTATCGACGATTACCCTCGTCGGAGTGAGTCTGCTGTATTCAGCCCGGCCGAGTCATTGGTTTCTCGAGGGTCGAGGCGGAGGAGATCATCTAGCTCTATGCAGAACGAAAAACCGGGAAAGCGGGCACGGGGACCTCAGGAACACATATGCCAAGTCTGCCGCAAGAAGTTCCCGTTCTTGTCAAAGCTCACCGACCATATGAAAACTCACAGCACCGAGAAGCTTCTTCGATGCCAATACTGCCGGAAGTCGTTCAAACGAACCCGCGAAGTTAATGCTCATCTCAAATCGGTACACAAGATTGACACTCTACAAGTTCAACCTCGGCCACCTCCGAGCCCTCCTGCACCACTACAACCCCCAACACCCGCCTCTCTTTCGACTCCTGCCTCTCTCCCAACGCCCGCCTCTCTCCCAACGCCCGCCCCATTTCCAATGTTTCAACCTCTGACCCCGGCTTCGAGTACCCCTCTTCCACCACCTCGACCTTCGCCCAGACCTCCGCCCTTCTCGGCGCCATACACGCCGGTCACGCCAGTCCCTACGCCAGAGCAATTCAACGCTCCAACACCGGCAGAAACCGAGACAGAATACCAGGATACGCCATCAGCCTTTACACCCCGGGTCACTACCGCTGAAGATGAACGCAGGCATATCCCCGAACTGAGCTATCGAGGAGCACCGGATGAAGATGTTAAACCCAAGCTAAGCGCTATTATCGAGGCAACGGGGAGGGTTGATCTCAGTAAAGATGATTGCAAACTAGCACCTCTTCTAAACGTTCCACCTGAAAACGAGCCACGTCCGAATATAATCGCCGAAAGTGAGCCACGTCCGAATATGATCACCGAAAATGTACCACTTTCGTGCGAAAAGCCAGAGGTAGACATCGCTGAAAAGCGGGCCAGCACTCCAAAAGTTGCGGCTGAGGACACACCCGGAGCCAAGGATGATGATACTGATTCCCAACACACCGACGGGTCCGATCTTCCTACGGATACCTCACCAGGAAGCAACAAACTGTTGGCCACTATTTTGTTCGGGAATACTTGAGACACATGTTGTATACATCTGGCCGTTAGTCCTCACCACCTCAGATTCATCACACACGCTAATCTGGAGTTTTATATTTAGATTCATGGAAGCGTCGTACCTTACATCGCCATAGCTTCGAAAGTATAATGGGGATAATGTAGATGACCAGATGACAACACGGGATAGCGTATGGGGGGTTTCAGATTTCCATCTTACTGGTTTTCGTTGTAGATATTTTCTGCGTCCAGTTACCGCAGTCTTTCCGTGACTCCTACCGCTTGAGCGCTACACTGGAGGCTCAGTTCAGCTAGCTAGGATAGCACTGAAATGATATTTAAGGCCGTGAACCATGCGCCTTTCTTGTATATACCCTACTATTACGCGTTATTGTCGTTGAAAGTGGATGCAATATTGTTCTGCTTACATTGCATTTGCATATTGGCGATGTTGAAATGTGCGCCTCAGTTGCCTATCGGCCAGCTCACTGCATGCTTCTAGAAAGAATGATGCAGTTGGCACCAATAATCTGCACGGTTAAATCATTCTATGACTATTTGTCGGTGTGGATCATCGACACTGTAAGACTGGATAGGCAGGGATTCAGTGATCTTTACCATGCGCTAATACTGTCTCTTCCGCGATGTTGCTGCCCTGCGCCTCCTTTTCATGTGCGCCTGCGCAACGGTTATCCTTGTCGTCATTGTGGCTCATCTACAATCCGTAGCAACAAGCAACAAGAGGAATCTAGCTTCCCATTCCCATGGTTAAGAGATGGGATCAGCCTCGTGGGGAAGCCAAGGCAACCGACGAGGTGACTTGTGCGGAGGTCTTCGCACTCTTCTTTCTCAGCTCTAACTTCGCGCACTTATTTTTTTGAACATATAAACTTCTAAGTTCCTTCCGCCTGGCTGGATGGCTTGCTGCTACACACGTAAACCCTACACCATTCTACGGAAGACCTGATCCCGCCCGCCTACCCTTCCCGCCTCCTGCCAGCGTGCGAGTTTACAATTGTGTTTCTTACTTCTCTTGCCTCGTCATCATATAAGGCGCCAAACAACTAGATCAGCCGACTTCATACCAACCCTAACCCCCTCCGGCATTCATCACACGGCACATGTCTCTCGCAGAGACTCGTCCGCCGTGGCTAACCACTCCTGAAGAACTCGAAAACCTAGTCTCAGAAAATGGTATGCAAGTCGACGTCAATGACCTACGAAAGTCCCGACACGGCTGCTCAATAGTGGAAAACGTGCTCTCACTGATCCTGCAGCACCTCCCGGCGCCCAGCGAGTACGAGCTCAGTATGGCTAGACATCATCTTGCGGTGGATTTGCAGCATATGTTTAAGCAGTGGTCCGAAGAGGGGATGAAGGCAACTTTGGAACAAAGCTTTTTGGGGACATTTTATGAGACGACACCAATGATGAGACAAAAGGATTTGGATCTAAGAGAATTCCGGCCCATCAATTCTCCTTCATCTTCAGTAACCATGGATCCTACCGGCGGACAACATATGTCAACGTTTATGAGCGGGTCAGCGAGCGTTGTTCCGATGAAACGAGCTATGGAAGATGAGGAAATGACGCCAAATAAGGCGGGAAAGTTTTATTATGGCACCGATATTCCGGGCGAGAAAGACTTCCGATGTCCGTACAATGTGCGGGACCCAACTTGTCATCTGGATTGTGCGGGGAAGAGGTTTCCAAACCCTAGGAAGCTCAAGTACGTCGTCTCCCACCCCGCTTTCCCCGTTGATATTTGCTAGGGCTAATCCTAGTAGGGAACACATATGGCGGTTTACCAAGCCGTTCAAATGCCCCAATTGTTTTGAAGGGTTTGGCCGCGACAAAACCAAAGCAATCCACTGCGACCAGCGGAAAGTCAAATGCGTAACATCGGATAGAAACGAATATGAGGGGAGTGCGGAGCAAGAGCGGGACAAGCAAATCGAACTCGCAAAAAATACACCGCAGATATTGAATATTTTTGAGCAATACGAGCAACGCAAATCCGAATCATCATGTCAGTAACACCACAAATAAACAAACACCGACGAAGCTACTGCCATCCTGTAGTTCGTTTCCGTTCCATAAAAAGAGCGATTTGTGGTGGATGGTGTCGGGTGATGCTGACGGTCATGCAGCCGATCCGCATTATCAACAACCCTATGATGGTGAAAGCAGTAGCGGAAGCTACAACGGCAACGGTAACGACAACAATGACGACGACGACGATGATGATGACGAGATGCCAGAAAGAGAGAGTCCCCGGTCTGAAAACTCTAGAAGCTTCACGCCGGTTGCTTCTGCTACCGCAACTTTTCCCTGGAAACCTCAGCCTCCTTCGATAACACTTAGGATTCCCCAAGGACCAGACACATATCCCACGCCTCCTGGAGACCACACATCTTCCTTCAGCCCTAGCCAGCAATCAATTGGCAGTCCGTACCAGCAGACCATGAATACGGGTGACTTCACACCTTCAACCAACTACGGACTAGATGTGGGCTTTGGCCAATCAACCCCAACTGCTACTCGTTCTCCTGTGGCACCATTTAATCCTGACGACTTGTATTCTCCAACCCACCAACGCCTGCCGGACTTATCGATTCCCCAGATTTTGATCACGCAGGACGATCCGGTGGTACGGAGCCCTATGATGCCGGCGGGGTACCAACACCACTACCCGATTGAGCAGCAGATGGGTCCCCCGCCCCCGCGTCAACTGCAGCAACAACAGCAGTCATCCAATGCATATCCCAGCGGTTCCAGTCAAGCATTTGGCGGTGGCAGAGGAATGCAGCAGGGCGAAGTCATTTCATATGGGTTTAAGACTTTCCCGCCAGCAAAGTTTCGCATGAGGTTCGATCGAGGTTTTGAGTAGGGAGTTTCTCTTTTTTCTCTCTTTTTTACTTCTTTAGGAGTTTTGGGGCCCTTTGTATATATTTTTGAGTCGGTCTTGTTAAGATTAGCGCACGCTTGGATTATTAGATACCCTTTTTTTTGTATTTGTTCATTGATAAAATTCGCGGCCTTTTACGGAGTTTTTATGGTTTATGAAACGATAGATATAGATACTTTAGATTATTTATTTCCTCTAGACTATGCTCTTCATCAAAATGTAAATAATATACAAAAGCACCCCGCGCGAACTTTTGGCACCACGTAGCATCTAGAAAGGCTGTGGCTATACCTTCTGCATAAGCGGCGGGCTGTGTATTTGTCCGCGAACACGCCCTGATTGGAGCCTTACAACGTCGGGTCATGCATGGCGAGGGGATATTGCAAACAACAAACCTAATTTACTAAGCCTTGCAAATATAGTCTCGTTGAGGTTTCGCAGTGGGGCGTTGGATTAATTAACACCGAGCCTGGGTAGGTGCGCCTGCGGAGAACGCCTTAGCTTTTACTTGCAATCGAAATGTAACTAGGCTGAGGGGCGCGGCGTGTACCTGAGGGAGCGGAGTGGATAGTGGTGGATGGGCTGCATATGCAGAATGTGGTTGAGGCGGAGACGTATGTCAATTGTGGATTCGGGTCGGGCCAGCACATGACCCCCGACACTGCATGCAATGTACTCAGATGGTTAATTGGGTCAGGTCCAACGGCTGGCTCATGCAACAATTACGTCTTCTACCGCATTGTCTAGCAGAACCTTTGCGGTGTCTGTAGCTCGTGCAGCTCGCATACCCGACTGTCCTGTAGCAGCTGCTATTCGTTGTTGATTCAATTGAGACATGGTTAGATTGAGACATGGTTGTTAGCTGGACGAATAAAACATTGTGACAACCTAAACAAACTACGGATGGGGAATACGCGAATGCCGCGCCTCCCTCACGTATCGCAAGAATCGCGAAGTTCAACGATGCAACCGATAGACGTGAAGGAATAATAAATTATATATATTAGTGGCAGTGCTGCATCTGGATACTACATCGGTCAACGGACATCGAAAAGACTCGATATCCAGCGAGACAACGTACGAATTAGCCGACAGCTTGGCACGAGACGGGAAGAAAGGATTAGACGCAAGAAAGATGAGGTGTTGATCGCGATTGTAGCATACTGGCATTTAGCGCTGAAGATGGGATGATATGACGATCCAATATATTTTCAACCCTATCAGTGCAGCAATCTTAGAATGTTCGTAATTGAGGATAGATGCAATAGCTACTCTAGATAGAGATGCCACCCGATACCTTACAATCGGCATCCCATTGAAGCGCGTGCGGGATACCGTATTATCAATTCGATCCCCGATTAATGAGACATTATCTCCCCAGTCCAGTGCCTTGCTTGGCAGAGTTGCCTCGACTCTGGGGTTGTTAGCTCAACAGCTGAGACCCTGGGGAATGTGGAACAGAGATGTTTATGCCAGGAGAAGCACTCATGTATCCAATCTGTCGGAATTTATCCGGCAGTTGCGTGACCGAAGGATATTGGTTCCATCGTGCAAATTGCATTCCTGCGGTGTCACTCGGCTTGTGATTTACCGCCTAAATCTCCATCTCTGGGGGCTACTTTATTGTCGTAGACGGTCACGACGAATTTTGAAATGTGCGGTAATTGTTTTTTCTTGCAGCATGTGCTTGTGGTGATCATCCAAAGAAAATCACAGTAAATCTTGTCATGATAAACGATTCTGAAACACAAAACACGCAGCGGAAGGAGAAAGCAGAACGACTGGTTATGTTGACTGGCGTGCATAAAACGAATGTGCTCGGGACTTAGATTTAGCAAGTGGATGGGACTTGCTCGAATCAGTAATCTGAAGTAGATATAAATAATCTTCATATCAAGCAGGTCTCAGTTTCACGATCTGAGTAAATAAATAAAAATCCATCTACCCACTACCGGCCTTGGCCGGTGGTATGACTGAATACACACCGAGCAGGTAAGAATATCCAGCCTCAGGTTCTAATTCTTCCAACCTCCCAAACCTGCTAACGAGTGATCTCCCACTAGAAACAAGCGCCGGAACGTGATACTTATCTTAGGAGGATAGTGGTGTAATATTGATGGTCGCGAACGCCAAAGTACAAGAAATACCCTTACATTTCTTCGCGAGGTAGTTATCTCGATCTCGTACTTGATGTTGTCAACACCCGATTAGTCTCTCCGTGTCTCTGGTGAATCCAAACTGTTCGAGAACACTGTGCATATGACCACTCCTTCCGCATAAGTAAACCTTACTCTTCACCGGCTACTTTCTCCATCCCATCTGAATCAGTTGTCTCGAAACTCGTTACGTTACCTAGTATCCCTAAATGAAACCTATTTAAACTCTAGCGGGGGGGGAGCTCCGCCATCTAGCCGGCTCGCCCGGAGGCGGAGGGGGTATTAGGTCCTGTCATACTCTAATTAGAGTGCATACAGTATGAATAAACAACAACAACAACCTATTTAAACTCGGCCAGCGTAGGTTACTATTGGCTATTGAAAAGTTCGAGTTCCGCCGTTATTTCCCTATAGTGAAGGCTCTTGTATCAAAACTGAGTCAGCGGCAGCCGAGTTCAGAATACTTGGGCGGGGTTCTGAAATCCTGGGGTTCACATAATGATCGATGATGGGCTGCATGCCGCGGCAACCAAGAAAAAGGGCTGGAGGCGGAGATGCATAAGGCAGGAGTTCAGATGAAAGGCTTAATGCCCAGCAGTAAGGGAGGTGATACTTATTTGGGGCTCTTTGATCTCCACAGATCACTCGACGTTCGTCTCTTGTAACCAACCCGCGCGTGAGGGCGGGGCCGTTTCACCACCCCCGCACTCACCTAAATCCCATCCACTACATAAGTACGCTGTCCATAATTTACATCTTATAGCAAATTTCTTCGGTTGTAATCAAAATTTCCTCCGTCCGCTGCAGCTGTGTCTTGCAGCAATTGCGTAACAGATTTCTTAATAGCTAGTCCACTAGCGACCGTATTCTCACACCCATGATCTCTGTGGCTGGATGGATATACTTGTTTCTTAGACAAAAAGAAAGTGCTGTATCTGGTTGGAACACCCTTTTTTGGTGACAAAAATTTTCGGTGTCCGAGTGGTTCAAAGTCTGAAAACCTGCAATGAATCCTCTTTCGGGACACCCTCTGGTGTTGGTGACGTCCCGATCACTGCAACTGACACAGTAGCTGCAAAACTTGTTTTTTCTTCGTTCTCGGCACTTGTGGACGGATCGGTGGCTTGTTCCACTGGTCCATATTGCTCCAGCTCTGTCTCTATGCATCCAGCGGATGTAGGCTTGGTTGCATTGCATTGACAGGTGGGTGGGAGGCGGAGCAGGATTGTGGAAATCCTGCTTCAGTAGGGATGCGTCACGGTGTTCTGTGACAAGTCACTGACAGACCCACATTATCACGGATATAGGATTTGGCATATTACGGCAAGGGTATTTAAACTATAGATAAATAACTAGAGCAGGTACCTTGCCAGCCTCCTTCTGGGTACTCGATATCGCGTATTTCCTTGAGCATCACTGGATCTTTCAACCACCGCGATGATTCTCCGTTTGCTTCGTAGTGTAGATGTGTTCCTCCTGCTGGTATGCACCCTCTGAGCCAATTTCTGGAGCTTGTGGTCGATAATCTTTGGTTTAGTTTGGTGGGAAGAGCTATGTCCACCTTTCACGGCTACCGGTGGAGTCCTCGAGATTGTTTCCAAGTCGAGACTACCAATCAAGACCCATGTTGCGATAGATCCCCAACAAGATCAGCAACTCTAGATCTCCCCTGAGAATCTCGACTGATGCACAACCCCGAAGCGGGGATAAACATCATGAATAAGGTTCTTCCTACTAGTCATAGTACGTGGCGGTGACAAGCAAACGTTTGCTGTCACACTTTTCCAGTAATTACGCCTTTCTCAGTGGCAATTGTGACAGAATCTGGACCACAGGCCAGCGATATATTACGATAAGAGTGATAAGATCGGATACGTAGATGTAGGGTTACTGGGGGCGGCTAGGTAATGTTCTGAGGTTAGAGCGATCCGGGGGACTTTCTTTGGATTGTTCACATCAGGAGTATTTGAATGTCGCAGCGTGACCCTGCTCACATGGCCTCACTGTTATGCTCTGTGAATCAATATCAGTTGGTATCACGGAAAGCACTCAAGCGTCGCTGCATATGTGCGTATCATCATCTGATGTCACTCGTACATCACAGGAAACGATGCACATGCACAAATGCCACCAGCGAAGAGCAGTTTGTTTGCTTTTTGTACGTACGTTATCATTAGTCCTTTCTTTTCCCACCAGTAGAGCTCTTTCCTGCATGCTTTACACTGCACCCATCATCATGCATGTATGTTTGACTACCTGGCAAACCTCACCGGCATTACCGCACGGAGCTCCGGAGTATCTTTGAGCCGCAGAGCAGGTGGGCGGGCGGTCTCCTTGAGCGGTTCACACAAATAGTGCGACTGTCAAAGACCGGATTTTTGAGTAGCAAAAGATAGTGGTTTGTATCGTGGGTTAGTGTCCTATTGAGACTGGATTTTGCAGTTTAGTTCTGCTATTCATTAATCGCACCCGCACTGCTCACGGATGTTGGCCCTGTCCTGAGATACGTCGCGAGATGTGTCATTTGGATCGTCGTGTGGATAATACCACTTGCGCCGGGCACTAACTTATCCTCAGCGTCTGATTGAGACAAGCTCGTGTATCACATTCCAATACTAGCTCGTAAGAGGACTTTTAACACCAGGATCGTAATTACCATCCTTTTTCACCATAACTTAAGCGGCCCCTGCACAGCGCACCCATACACACAAATTTCCTCCCTTGTAATTCTGAGAGGTCAGATGCAGGGTGTATCTGCTGAATGCGCTGGTCCCCCGGTTTGGAGCCTCAACCCCAAAAAGTAAATTCTCGTGATAGTTATTAAAGTAATCCACTTGCAATCACTCGCCTTCATTGGCGTGTGAACTTTCGACTTGCTGTTCTTCCCACACATCTCCTTTCATCAGTAAACATCAATATAAGCCAATGGGGCCCATAACGTCTCCTTTGTAATAAGTCGATGAGGTACACAAGTTATCACTCGATGTTTTTTATCCATAGGTTAGGTAGATTAAGCTTTGGCGCCAGGAAGAGCTCGTTTGAGACTATACCGAAATTGTTGATATGATAGAGGTTTCGGGTACATGAATTTATAAGTCTCAGGCGAGGGAAGATCGGACTGGGGAAGATGATCCCCACTAACTAGATTATTAAATAGGTCGCATTCATGACATACATATATACCGAATATCACTCGAATATACACCCACCGCTCTACATTTCTACTTCTAACTCACCACCATCCATGCATCTCCAACATCGCCGCCACGCTCTCCCCAAATATCTTCTGCGCCGCTTCGCTGGGGTGATAGGCATTCTTCCATATACACTCGTCGCTACCACAAACCGTGGTTGCATCCACAAACCCATACCTTCCGGGGTTATCTAGCAATTTGTTATACTCTGTAAACGAATTCCAATGGTACATCTTCACCTACACCACATAAGTAACACTAACATAAGGAAGTGGAAACACCTCGCTCACCCCCTCATGACTCCCAATAAACTCTCTCGCCTTCTCCCCTAGTCTTTCATTTGCGCCCACCACCGCAGTATGTACACATCTCCTCTCCTCCTCGTTCAGCACCGCCAAATAATACGGCGTCCTCGTGGTATCCGGAACATTCAGCAGCAAAAACGTCCTTGCGGAATAGTCCCAATACAGCTCCTCGATGATTTCAAAGTAGCTGCTATACACCTTATCCAGGAATGCCGGATCATCGGGGTGTTTCCCGTTGTCAAAGGTGGCACCGATATCGTTGATGCCGATGAAAAAGCTCCACAACACATCCTCTGACCGCCGTTCCCACACTTCCTTCATCTGCGGCAGCTGTCGCGACTTAATCGATTTCCGCGTTACGAGCGCGGAATCTACCACATCTCCGGAGCGCGCAAAGTTGTGGGTGACTGTGAGGGTGCGGTTCGAGAGCGTGGTCAGTGCTGTGAGCCAGTTATGGCCGCCGGTGTAGCAGTCGCCGACGAGGCAGGAGGGGCTTCCGAGGGGACATGAGACGCAGGGAAGCGGTGGGGTGGTGGGATCGAAAGAGGTGTCAGTGTAAGAATCGCCGAAGGAAATGATGTGACAGGGTTTGTCTTTGGTGATGATGAAGGGGTGTTGTTCTGAGAGTGTGAGGATCAGTGGAAAGTGGAGGTAGAGCAGGAGGTGATAGGAACAGTGCATGGTGTGTGGGTGTGGGTGTGTGGGTGTGGGGCGCGGAACCCGGATGTGCCGCCGAAACCAAATCATGAAACGACGCTTCGCCAGTCCGCAATAATTAGAAATCCCATAGAATTGGGCTTATATTGAACACTATATATTAATTCTAGTGAATGTGTTGGTCTATGTAAGAAAAAAGGTTGCTATTAGCGACTTACATCGTAGGTCATTGTTCATCACTCGACCTTTGAACTCGCCATGTCGAGAGAGGCGGACATGATTCTTCATTCTTGAACCAATCAGTTGTCATATTCCAGAAAGCTCCCGTGGATGATAAAGACAAGTCTATCGAAGCAAATTTGGAATATTGGTATGTTCTCGCAACCGGGGTGGAATCTGAAGCCGAACATCTAACTCATAGAAAATATGTTTGACAGTTAGACGGGGCATGGTATTCCAAAGCAAAAAGAATGATCAGAGTAGGTTCGAGCCTGCAGACTGACGTTTATAGCACCATACCCAATTTCTTGTTGGGCTAAACGATCAGTTTTCATATCTATGGCGTTTTAATCATAACGACTTTTATTCAGGATAACCCTCCCCAAATTTTTGCACTAAAACACAGGCAAAAATGAAGAAAAGAGTTTGGGAAACTATCAGGTGTTTATGGCCCACTTCACCTATGTTTTGAGGTTTGTGTGGGCACGTAAATTGTGTTATTGCATGTTACTGCGCGCGTTGCATTGCATTAATGACAATGTTAATGAGTAGCTATGTCAGGTTAATGACTCAAGTCATTCTAATTTGATGCGTCAACAATGAGTACTCATTGCTTTGCCACTCTCTCAATTATACCTTCGAATAACGCAAAACTGAACAGAGGCAGTACAGACACCCCATTAATCATAATCACAGTACAGAAAAGTACTAAAATACGTGCCCGGTTGCTACGAAGAGGCAAAAACCATGGCAGGAAACAAGAACAAAGAATGATTAGTGTATGTCTCGAGCTTACGAAGTTAGTGTTTACAATATTCTGAATTGGCTGGAATAAGTTTTAAGCATGCTACTTGGTGTTTATAGCACTATACCATGCCGGTTCTTATATGTTCGGTGTTTTTGACCATGATCATGAAAACTGCAAATATCCTAGTACAGAAATCAATACAAGGACAGCATATAGCACTAGGCCAAACAGCAAAAGAGTAACCTCGCAAGCATTTACAACATCGTAAGTTGATCAGAGAAGGTTCGAAGTAGCCAGTACAGAAATTAATCCATAGGCGGTGCAAACCTATTGCACTACTCGCTGTCAGCGGCCGGCCGGCACAAAAGACAGTCTCCATGACAGGACAAAAGAGCAAAAGAATGATTTCTGCAGGTTTTAGGCCTGCTACCTTAGTGTTTATAGCACCGTGTCCAGAGGTTTCGAGCCTGCGACTTCAGTGTTTTACAGCACATGCCCTCTTGCTAAGCTAAGCGATGAGTTCTTGTATATACATTGATCGAACCATAATCATGTAAAGTTTCTACTATATAACAGATAATACTCCCGCGGAATCCCCATAGCATTGCTTGCCTTAAATTGTGGCCCAGAGTGGGTTAGTACAATACAAGGAACAGCAAAATAGTGATCTCGGCAGGTTTCGAGCCCGCGACCTTAGTGTTTTCAGCACCACGGATACCGGCTAAAGCTAAGCCGTCAATTCTTGTTTATTTGAGGATGTTCTGATACTTGACTGCGAAATTGCTAAGCGTGCGGAAACCGAAGGTACGCAGTAGGACCTTCACGTACGCTTGAACTGATATCGACAACCTAGTGGCAAGCGGTGGCAAATACCAAAGTAAATTTTCAATTTGGACGTGTCCAGGTACTCTACCTTGGCGTACGTCGTATTTCGCATGCCGTTTGCAATTTGATCAATGATGGGCAGATCTAGATAAGCGAAAAGCTTATATCGACCTTACCTGTTCTTCAATCCTCGCCACCGCATCATCGTTCGCAGCAGTCTGTACATCCATTTGGGGTTAGAATCCGTGAAACCCACTCAAAATCTGTTCCCCACCTCTACCTCACATCTCTGCAATAACAGGTATGCTCGAACGGTGATGGAGAGGAATTCAGGGAGAAGTTAAACGCGTGCAACCGATACCTGCCAATATTTACTACAGTAAAAGATGAAGAATTGAAGGGCAATAGCATTTGAATACCTACCCAGGTAATTACGATGTAGAAGTGTGGAATATTGACATGACCAAAAAAATTGGAAAAAAACCCAAGTCTCAATCACAGCATCTCACCTGCACATACCGTTATTAATGTTGCATGTGTACCTGCATCGTGAGCCTCACAGCTCAGGTCCGTTTGATATGCAGTTGGTGTATGAAGATATGCCTCAGGAGAGCGTCTCATATCAGTGCAAACGGATAAGAGATATGGAGACGAATATGGCTGTGAATATGGGAGACAAGTCTGTATATATATACGGGCCTTCAGGGCCTCGAGAAGATCAGTCAATCAACAAGTCTAAGAAGCATCCAAAGTAACAATCAAGACAGTCGAGATATAAATACCATCCCAAGCGACCTGTGGTATAATGGCTAGCACGAATACAATATATCTTATCTAAAACTTCTTATATATCACGGCTTGAATCTGTATGGGCGCGGGTCTATTCTCTCGCTACGGCTACGTTCGTTTAGAGTTTATGTCTAAAGTTTCAACCCAGTCACCTCTATCGTGGGTTTGGCTCGTTGTAGGCTGGAATTAGGGGGGGATTCATCTCAACAAGCTCGGTTTTTGATGATATTTGGCTACTTGGACGCTTTGGACGTCGAGTTGCTGCGTGAAGATATCTTATTGGATTTAGGATTATTAGGATTATAAAGGTTATGTGTAACATCAGAGCGTCTATACATAATTTTGCGTATGTCATGCGCAGATTTCATTTGTCTCATCGGCTTACTCGTCTGGAATAAATCCTTTTCAAAACTAGAGTTCTAGTCACAATCAACAACTTACTATAAGAACATACAACGCTCTGAACTCAATCCAACTGCCGAGTGCCTGAGTGATGCGTACCTACACTCTCGCTTAATTCGATCAGCCACCAACAGGTCTGGGCGGATGGATTAACAACAAGCAGTTCAGCCGCAGCGGTAAGGGACTGGATAAGTACCGCATCGTTCGTCGAAATCACGAAGGAGAAGTATAGATACTGGATCTCTCATGGTTGGTGTGCTTTTCTTTAAGTTTGTGGCTGTTTATGGCTACGGATGGCTAATGTTTTACCGTGCAGGTGTCTTTCGGTTCGCTCCTTCACGTTCACTACTACCCACCCGCTCTTTATCTAAGTAGCTACTCCACAACTTTTCGTTCGTTTACCAGTCTCCACCGTCTGCCCGCCGGTTTGTGCATCTACTACATAATGCGCTACCAACGCCCTTCATCCTCTTCTCTCCCTTCTCCCTCGGTCTAGCGCAATCACTTAGACCCAACCTCTCCTCAACTGCAGAACCACATATCTTCAGACCCGTACGTTTAGAACAGCAAAGCTCAGAACACGGTGCACGACTGTCTCACGTCGCTGATCAACGAGAAGCCCCCAATCAACCACCAGCAATTCACCAGGGTATAGTGATTGAGGAAGTAGCATCTATTCACCAAGAACCACGGAAAGACGGATTTCTTCCCCGATCATAGTTGGCAGCTATAGCTGTATCAAGAATGCAATCCTCAAGGATCAGTTGTTTGGGTATTGCGCCTACTACCCTGATACGAAGTCGCCAGACGCGTTGTGTTGTTGGGTATGTTCCGAAGTAGTTGGCTATGGTGAGTGAGGAAGAGGAGAGGTGTGAAGATGGCGGAGCTTTAGGGATGGTTCATAGCTAGTGGCTAGATTGTGGGAAGAGGAGAAATTAATCGGATCCATCATAGAGTAACCATTTATCCGTGAAATTCGTCAAAAAACCAATATTTCTTTCTTCGTAGTTTAGTCCGCCGTGCATTGTGGGATCGAATTCACACTACATCACTCGACTTTAGAGTTCACCAGCCTTCTCACGTGAATTAACTGAGCAAACTCCATTGGCACTCTCTATGGAAAGTTCTCTTCCTAAAAGACCCGAACGAGATAACGATGAAAACGATGGTAAAACACTGTACACATTGAGTCAACAGACGAGCTCAGTGGGTACACATTTTTGGCTTGACCTGCAAGCCCCCAGAGGAAGTTAGTCTCGTGACAGCGTAGCAGCTAGTTCAAGACTCAATAAGGCGGACTTGCGATAAGGCGGACGGCACCCAGAGACTATAGCTAGAGTAGAGTACTGTAGCGAAACATCACGCGTCACGTATTGCCTTCTCGCCGTTAATCTTACCAGATAATTGTCGCTTTTTACACCAATCGTCTGCTTCCAACGAGCCATTAAGCTCGATATAGTATTGCCCTTAAACCCAGCCAGGTGATCTCAGCTGAAAGAATCCTTTCGTCCGGTGGTTTGCGGTTGAGATCCCCTGTGAATAATTAAGGCGTAAAGGTTATTTGGGATCGTTGTGTGGAGGTTTGGTGTTTCTACGGCTTCATCAAACCTAAAATTCAGTTAAAAATCCTTCAATTCGCCAAAAACCCCCGCACCAGCAATGTCAAATGCTAACTGGGAGGGGCTAGATGTGGTACTGTAAGGAGTTCACTGAGGCATTCCTGCACAGCTGCTGGATCAAATCATTTGTTTATCGAATGTTGACCAGCTCCCCGCCCGAAAGATGATAGTGCTCAATACACCACAACGTAACATTCTTGGGTAGGGTAAAGGGTACCAAAACTTCCGAGTGGCTGAGACTTGCTAGATATGAAACTTATTTACCTAAGAATTGCTGATTCGAGTAAGTTTCAGCCGTTTGCATGTTTTGGATCTAAAATGCCGGCCCAGGGTATGATTGGATGGAATGTAAAAGACGAGACTTGTTTTGGCGAGTCCAAGGTCTGAGTGGATCTGGTAGCCTTCTACTGAACGTCATAGGTTTGTTCATCTCGCACGACAATCAAGCCACTCTTACTTCTCTTTGCACCACTTCGCCCAATTTCCCAACCGCCCAAGCCAATTCCAATAATTGACGTGGGGAAATATTCAAAATCTCTCTCCCAAGGCATATACACTGTTTGAACTATAGACTAAGTAGAGTGCCTTTGTGAGTGACAACGTGTGTTGATAATATGTGTTCAACACATCTCCCATTTCCGATCTCTGCTCTCGTAAGAACACCAACGCACAAGCCTTGCTACACCGGAGTGATAATTAATGAACCCACGGCATTTCTCACTCTTCTGGTCTCTAATAGCACGTGCGAATAACCCCTCTCACAGATTCACCACAATTTGGCCATTCACATGCCGATTGAACAGTCTGCTTCCATCCAATGGGACCAGGAGGCTAGCAAAACCCAGCCCCCCACACAAATAGACATCAATCAATAACGACCAACCCAGCAATTTGCCGAATTCTGCGCGGTGATACAATCGAAGCCGAAGCAAGTCATATATCCCCCAACGCCCTACGGCGCAAAAACCCCGCGGAATGATCCTACCCCAAGTTTCAAACCGTCAGATACAAAAGCAGTATCGTGGCGGAAGGTATTGCAAGTGCTTACGTCCCAAGCGGGGGAGGGAGAACAATACCTTCCATCAACCTTCCATTGCACGCCTACCAAAAAATAAGCGTATCACGTTTCGAAACCACAAACTAAAAACCTCGCGGAACGCTATCCAATCCCCCCAGGGCGGATTTTCAAACTCGGCGTAGCGGCAGAAATAGTCCCGAAGTATTCTAAACTCTCCCAAGTGCTTACCACCCGCAGTAGCTTCCAAACGGATGGTGAGTGACACCCCATGACTTCCCTTTGCGCACAATCTCGGCGACCTTACCCCGCACCGGTTCTCATGCGTCGGCGAGCAGTGGGTAGACACAAGGCTGAGGAGCGGAGTGGTTCGACTCGATCCGATCGGCTATACACACACGAAGAAGACACGTTTTGAAAGATATGATAAGAAACGAGGGAATACAGAAGAAGGCAGAATGTGGGGGGGGGGGGGAGTGCGAGGCGGAGCACTCCGTCATTCACTCTCCATTAATTGTGGTACACCTAGGGCATCTCGAGCTCCCTATAAAAAAAACCTCCCTACAAATATGCAACATTAATACCTATGCATATATAGTTGGTTATAAGGACAAGCATAAGTTGCTCAAACATTCCAGTTGTGCCCAACCCACCCACAAAAAAAAACACATCGATCGGATCATGTTTCCATTGGTTTTTCGCCCACGATATCACAAACAAAAGCAATGGGCTGGCGTCATCGGAGGGCAGAAAGTTTGGTGGCTTGAGGCGGAGCTTCCGAATCCATCACCGAGCTGCAGCGCATAGCGTCGGAATGGGTGCAGGCGAACCATTGAAGAAGGCTGAAAGAAGAAAATACTAGTGCGACATTGACGGACGGAGCACCGAGCGAGGGGAGTGTTCCGACCACGATCATCGAGCGCAGCCCTGCGTAGTTTCTAGTTCGTCTCAACACAAGTGTAATGCGCAGCAGCTGCGTGAGAACAGGGAAGGAAAAGCCGGATTTTGCACGCCCACATATCCCCCCATCCCCCAAAACCACCCAAACTGTGAACAGTTGCACGTAACTCCCAGCGCAAAACTTTTGTTATCCCCAAAAATTCAAAAGCTTTTTCTATCTAATAAACACTACTAACTAAACGGCCAAGTCGCCTGACGTGCACTCCTCTCCCTCCTCTCCCTTCTCGCAAGATCAATCGTCTCCTCAATAGTCCCATACAAATCATCGAGCTGCTCACACTTCTCCCAATCTCTTAGCTGCCAGCAGAAACACCTTGTAATCTGCACCAGCGCCAACAGATCCCTATCCGACTTTTCCTTATTCTTCGAGTACGCATGTCGCACCTCATCCACAGGCTGTATCTCACCATTGAACGACTCGATGCGAGAGACCATTTCCCGCTTCAATCCCTTCGCATCCGACAGCCGCCGGAGGAGATGCGTCCACTGCGGTAGCGTGAGGTCGTTTTTATTAGCAATTTGCCGGCCGTGGGTAGTGTAACAGAGTTTCCGGCCCTTACGGTCTGTTACCACATCGAGTTTCTCCTTGTGCCGCTCGTAGAAGGTGTGTGCGGCTTCGATGCAGCATTCTTGCATTCTCTCGAAGTATTCGCGTTGCTTGGCGCCATTGAGATGCATTTCTTGCACGGGTTCGGCACGACCTGAGGGGGTTCGCTTATGTTGTCTTGCCGGAACTGCGAGGTTTTCCTCGGTAGGCGGACGAGGCTGCGGGTGCGGCCATGTTGATTCTCGCGCGGGACTGCGGTGCTGTATAATGCCTTCGGGTGGTTCTAAGGGGTCGGTATATACCCGGGATGACGGGGAGATAGGGATAATGCGGGGAGAGCGCGATCGAGATGGGCCGGTACTGGGATGCGTAAACTGTACTGAAGAACCTACGGGTTGAGGCGAAGTAGAGAATAAAGACTGGGTTGGTTGCGCTGTACTTTGGAGAGTGATTGCTGCGGTGATGCTTTTCCGAACTGTTTCTACGGTTTCCCCAAGCTGCCTTCGGGACACCTCGTTCGGCGAGACGTGTGGGTCCGTCAGAAAGGTCTGTAAACTTGAGATTTGAGTCGTGATGTATCTGCGTATGCTCTCGTCTAGGCTGGTTGGTAGGTCTTGATTAAGAACTGTAGAGACTGGCTGTTCTTGTGCGGTTGGTCGTTCTAGATCGACGATGAGTGTTCCAGCACGGTGAAACTCCTCTGTATTTGGCCTTCGTGCAATCCACATCTTCTTGACCGAACTTTCGCCAGCCCAGGATTCATGATGGTAGTGGAGTACATGGTTCACTGCGGTTCTCCAATGTTTAAAGGCCCAATCACAGTTATCTGAGGTACAAATCCAGATACTGTGATGGAAGTCTTCATGGGTGATTGCATCCTGTAAGGTCGGGAACTGATGATCGCTTCCAACGCACGCCAGAAAACTGCAGTGTGAGTGATCCCGGTTCGCCGGGGAACAGCCTCCACTAGCCCAGTGACTTCTACGGTAGCATTAGCTATGTACGGATGGAAGGCGGAAGAGTTCCGTATGACTAGGTAGGGCCAGGGAACCAACCGCCAATCCTGAATCTGGGAAATGCTACAGCTAAAATTACAACTATCCCAATTGCACCGTAGATGCCTTGGATCGTGTGCGTGCCAGGTCTCAAGTGGCAGCCAGCTTTCCGACAGCGGAAGTGCAGCAGCTTGAAAGCTACCATCGCCGCCAAGAGGATCCTGACAGACAGGTTAGATTTTGGTAAATCCCGCTATGTGGTATACACCCTACCCCGGAACCACCCTCCCCAGGGTCGCCGTATGGTTGCCGTATCATTCTGCTTTATTTCTAGATCCATAATTCCATTCCATTAGTCGGTGACTCTTTTTGCTGTAGGACACATACCTAAAAATAGGAGACGTCAAGCTATATACTTGTGATCGTCAAAAAACACCCTTCCTGTTATATCACCAGCAGACGCGGAGACTTTAAACCAGGAGTATCGTATGGAATATTGAATTGGATAACAAAGGCAAATTGGGGCTCTGCGCTGCCTAATATCCCCCGCATGGCTCTTCCAGGCAGTGATCGCCAGTGCTGGATGCAGCCGCTGTATGGCCCACGCAGGTGGGAAGAAAAAAATAAAGCGGTGCATTTACATAATTTTCCATGAATTTCCAAGTCCACCATGAAAATCCCGACGACATGGAGCACGTTTAATTCTCCGAAGTCTGAAACTGCAATTCCTCCGCAACGAATTAGACAGTCAGAAACGTGGAAACATGTTCTGGAAGAGAGCATACCACGTCTTTGGCATTGCATCTCTAGCTGGGGAGGCTTTGTGTGTAACTATTAAGTTATAGTGACCAAAACTACGACTAGCCTGAATCCACAACCGGCCTATAACAACACTCCATTTGCTGATAAAGAGACGAATCTGGAGACCAGCAGACACATCTCCATCGGTTGCACTAGGATATGCGGTTTATCTGGATGCAAAGAACTTGGAATATTCCATCGAGACCGGCAGAAACGCCTCAAAGACTCTGACATGTACCTATTTCGGGTTTCCGACAAACGGTGCTAAAGCAAGAGTTGTCGTCCTCTGCAAACATGCCCGTTTTGGCATTGTCTGCCTTGCCCGGCTCCATACAGGACTAGTGAATTGCCTATGCTGACGATATCAGCGTCGGAACACCGTTTTCTGGATTCTGGAGACGACATCGAACAACACACGGTTACACAGTTGCTGATGCTAGACTGCTTGCGACAGGTGGTAGCTTGAGTAGGCAGCAACGGTTGCACGACAACCAATTGATGTGCTCAGTCGCAGTGCGCACTTCTTGGGGCTCTACTTGTACTCATTCTGCCTTGGTGCGAAGTGCAAAAGTGGTCATGGGTCGCGTCAGATCAAAGCGAGTGCAGACATGGCGGTCGTGGAAGTCCTTCGCGAAACGACTCGGTATTATACCTGTCGCAGAGTGAAGTGGTAGATGCGATACTTGGCATGGCAGCGATGTTTGTTGTTGCGGTGTTCTGAAACCAACATCCAGATCGACAGGTTGTCACCGCACATTCCCAGCAGAAGCAGTTGCCGTTGCGAGGGCGTCCGGATGATATCGGAACCAATCGGGTAAACGTCGTGTTCCAGGCAACGCCAGGGTGCGAGATGTGTTGGCAGCGAGTGAGGTCCCTCACGATGCTTGCTGATGCTGGACCGGAGACGGCTGCTTGCTGCTCGCCCACCACTTGCTCACTGGCGCTCCTCGACCCAACGCTCACGTGCAGGAACCTCAGTGTGCAGCACATCCAATCCTCCACGCTGGTGAATGTGGGGGGCACGCTCTCGATATGTCGAAGCACTATACGCCAGATCCTGGTCCTCGCTCATTGGCTGTCCCGTCGAAAAAGAAAGCAAGTCAGTACTCCGCCAGCTCAGACAATTAGGTTGTGGTGGTGTGGTGATCGCTCGTCAGCCCTACTTTTGGGCGGGGCGCAGTATTCGGCCAAGGTCGCATTTTGAACGTTCTGCTACCGCTTCTCTTAAGACCGTTGCGCATTCTTCTGTGAGACGCTTTTCGAATCCCGCTATCATCTAGGCTGCCCATACATTTGTTCATAAAGCGACGTCCCTTCCAAACTTCTGAAATCAAGATCGTCGGGTGGTTGCGTACATTACAGGCACACATAAGTACTTATCCATCCCGCCCCGCCATCCGCTGTTGATGTTAGTCTCTGCTTGAGCCAATGATCCTTGTGTCGTGGAAAGAGTAAATAGGGCTGACTTCCAACGTCCAAAGCTTCACATCAATCATCTTTCAATCTATCGACCATCAGTTGGAAGATTGCAATCTAATCACAACTATAAGCAAACAAACCCAAACAAACATACCCACGGCCATGGGCAACGACCGGGGCCTATTAGCGGAACAGTTGAAACAGTTCGCCCGATTCCAGCGCGAGCACCCCGACGTGGACCCAGAGCGTCTCGTGGATGTGTATACATCCGGTGAGGGGCTTGCCGCCGTGTCGTCGACGGAAGGAAACTGCGCGGCTCCGGTACCACAACGAGTATCAACCCGACAATCGGTATAATATATCCTCTCCATAACCAATGCTAGATTTTGAAAGTATTAACGGTGTCGTAGGAGAATGGTAACAGTCAAACATACGGTCACGATGGCGCACCACCCACTCCTGCTACAATTTTCGAGGGAGATAGCAGTACAACGTTCTCGAGGTCTTTCTCCCCCAACATTGCCCGGTATCTAGGCGACAGCAATACCGATCCATTCCATGCCGTCTCAGTCTCATACAACACAATCAACCCGTCCGACCTATCCGTACTGCCGATACTGCAGGTCGATGCTGTTGATTTTTTCGAAGCCGCTAGGACAGAGATGTCTCCGGCTTACGGCTCCTCGTACGAGTCAGTTACCGGGTTGGGGGGTTCTCGCTACAGTATGGCAACTCCTGAAACGATGAGTCGAAACCCAAGCGGTCGAAGCGAGCTCGCCACGGGCATCGGTATAATGGGCCTGGAGTCCTCCCGCGATACTGCCCGGGTATCCTACGATGAAAGAGAACTCAACAACCTGGTTGATTACTTTGATAGCAGCTTCGAAGATACTACACCACCCGAGTTCAACAATAACCACAAACGAGTCCCTATAGACACTGCTGAGGAGCTCCACGCCGTGGAATTCAAGCAGCAACAGGATCTTCACGAAGAGCGAGTCAAACGGGGGGTTGATAAGTCAGTCAACCCTATCAAGTCTCCGAAACGACCGATGGAGAACTGGCCACCACCGGAGAACTGGTCGCCACCAAAGAACTTTTCAACCAGCAACCCCAAACCACGATACGTCCGACCTAAACACCCACGAGTCATGTGTGAGCGTTGCCCCAAGAGCAAGGGGTTTAGGGGCGACCATGAATTCCGGCGGCACTTCGACAGAGTTCACGCCGAGAAGAAAATTGGTTGGGTTGTGAGGGACAGATCTGGTAGCAGTATATTATCCAAGTGTAGGGCTTGCAGCGTGAACAAGGCATATGGGGTGGATTATAATGCTGTCGCACACTTAAGGCGACAGCATTTCAACCGCGATAAAGATCCGAGTGTCCAACCACCGGAGAATATGCGGGACTGGATCGAACGGGTTGAACTCGAGAAGTCCGAGTCAGGGCGTGGCCGGAATAAGACCACAAAAGCAGCAAAGGATAAGAAAACTGACGAGGAAGACGAGGAAGATATGGAAATGGAGGATTCGGAAGAGGAGGGAGAATCAGAGGACGAGAAGGACGGCGGAAAGCCGTCGAATGATGAACCTACTAAACAGAAGAATACAGCACAGCCCACCACTCGGCACTACGACGAAGAGCGGCAGCGGAATAAGCATCTGGCTCAGGATATTAATACTAAAGCCTTCACTGATGCAATCAATCATTTCATTCCGGAGGCACAGGCAGCCACATACTCAAAGGCAGCAATGCAGACTCATACATCTGGCGAAGTCTCCCAGCAGGTGACCCAACGTAACTCTTACACCATGTCTAGCTCGGGAACATCGATTTTGTTCCCTGGCGCACCACTAGATCCATATAGATATGCACCAGTCCTCATGCATGTGCATCGCCTCCCACCTCAAATCACCCCCGACTTTGACACCAGTGGTGGGGTGGACATGGATGAATTATTCATGGGGAGGCTTGAAGGGTTCTAACAAGCCTGACCTGGTGGGTGTGTTGAACTATAGAGAAGGGGAGAAGAAGAAAATATTTGTGGGAACGTTTTGGCTTGCAAGTTCGTTTTTTATTCTCTTTTCGTACGTGGAAAAGCTTTTCTTGACTGCTGTTATTTTGAGCTTGTGGAAGGCACCTGCGCGCTTCCACATCAACCACACTATTGACAGCTTTCTCACCGAACCCGCTTCAGGTATGTTGACTGAGAGAGAATGATCTCAATGATGCTGAGTCGTTGTCTACATAGTGTTCACGGCAACACCTACGATGTGCTTCTTCTTCTACTTCTTCTACTTCTTCTTCTTCATTACACCGACAAACATGGGGGGAAGACAGTACTGGTTACTGCAGTGTGTGTACATTTTGTTTGTTCTGAGATCATGATCGGCAGCACTCCACCGTGCACGTTCAACACCCACTTACTCTTCATGAGTGGAGTTCAACCAAAACAATGCCCATCCATCTTCGATCAACTCACATCACAACCACACTTACCATTACTATGCAGCTATCATCGTCCATCGATCGTGTACTACTAGCAGCAGCTCCAGCTCACCCGTCAAAACATCACATCACACTTGATGCCAAATATCGTCCAGATACATTCACGATAGTTAACCACCGAATCGGCAGTGTGCTTGCAGTATCTAACCTCTACCGACAACGATAATGATGATGACGATGACAATAGAAGAGGAAGCGATAGAAGAAAGAGATGGACTACGGGAGAGGGTTCTAAAAAACAAACGAACGAAAGAAAAAACTCCTTAGCGACATCTGTTTCGACAGCGCACGGTACCAAGACATCAAGGAGTCGCGGTTACACCGTTGGAGTTCAGTGCGATTTTTTTAGTTTATTTTCATAGTTTTTTGTCTTTAGCTTTTTGTCTTTTTGGAATTGAAGTGTATTTTTTGGGTTATAATTCATTGTTCATATCGTGAGAAAGATACTTCGTGGAAAGCGGGGGTGAGTGACCTATGATACGATACTTACTTTGCTTGGCGTTATTGTACCTTGATTTTCTGTGTATGAATGATTTATGTGCCAATCAAGCAACTGTAGCGTGGATGGGGGCCAATATATTCACTTTGCATCGTTCTTATCGCCAGTGGTGATTTGCCGAGTACCCTGCCTGGACGAGAAAAAAAGGGTTTGATGTGATAATTTGATTTCTTAGGATATTGCGACCCAGTTACCGGGCAGAGATATGGGGTTTTATGATCGGCGAGACGTTTCGGGAACCGGGATGGTAGATCCTGATATTTGATGGCTACTTGGGGTGAGATAGGCTTTGAAGTCTTCTGTTTGCCAGTAAACTAATCTGTAACAAATCAAATCACTACGAAAGTTTTTCCAGAACCAGAAGCAAGATCTTCTGCACGTGCACCACACCAACGTTTTCTGCAGCTTCATTGTCGATATTGAGAGGAGCTGGGCTTCTCTCAGCTGAGCGGCCTTCGCAAAGTTCGTCGATAAGCATCCCACAACTTGGTTAAGCACTCGCACCGTAATATCCCCAAACCCAAATGTACCTTTCACGACCTATGGCATGTTGAATTAAAACCTCAACTAAACTCACAGTCTATCCTACACGATGCACATATCATCACTCGCCGCTCCCCCTCTCACACAGCCACCGCAAGAACAAGGTCTGAGTAGCCCACGAACCTGTACTGCCCTATATCTATCCCTCCTTGTTTTCCATCACGGTTCGAACCCTTCAATAAACAAGAACGGATGCCTAGCTTAACCGGTACTGTAAACGCCTGGGGCTGTAAACACCAGAGTTCGAAACCTCAGGTTGGTGGTGTAAACACCAAAGTTCGCAGGTGCTATAAACACCAAGGTTTAAAACCTGCTGATCCTTTTGCCCGTTTAGAAGTGCAAGTGCAGAAGGTACATGGTTTCCCTCAGCACTACTACTTGAGTGGGTATAGTCGGGGTTCTACTCGTCCGGATGAGTCCGTATGAAAGCTCCGACGTGAGTAGACTAAGCTCCACCTCTAAAACCGGTTTATATGCTCCACAGGTGGTCTCGGACCCTCAGAAGCTCTCCGCCCACCCAATACTGCTTATCAGAAAATTCACTGCTCCATCTTCACTACCGTCCTTCACGACAAATTCCGGGGATATCGCACCTTCTGGTGGGCGCCTGGCATGACCACCCATAAAGTTTTGGGAGGAACTCGAAGTTAGTGTTGCATACGAGACAAGATAGACTCGGGCTGATCTGTCTCACCAGCTGTCTAAGTTCATTTTCCTGAGCTTTTTTGAAAGCTTGTCTCGGGGTTCCGGGACCTTCGAGCTAACCAAAGATGGATATGATTGTCCTATCAAAGAATCACCCTGAGAACTTCCCGTGATTCTATTTACACCCCTAAATAGGAACTCAACTCCACCGGTTCGATAGAAATAGAAAATTCGAATAAAAGGGGTACCACCAGTGACCGAAAAAATATATGTGTGAAACGAAAGTAAATCCAACATCAGACAAGGCACTGATGGCAGCTGCCACAGATAAACTGGCGAACGTTCTGGGGAGATACCAAAGATAAACTCTGGATTTCTCGACAAAGGCATGGCCTCCGGTAAAAAGCAGATAGCATAGTTCTGATAGCTGGAGGGTCCAAACTGCTCTCGTATACCAGACTTTCCGGGTTCACTTCGTGGCCGATCTCGCGAGCGAGTCGAAAAAGTCTGGGCACAAGAGCAGGTCCAAACCATCACAAATTAAAACTGTAGATACCATCATTCACCCATGTCATATATGCACTCAAATAAAAACATCATGTAAAACCAGGACCAAAAGGTCACTTTCTACCATATTGAGGGCCCAGTCGTCCCGTCAAATATTCCAGTCTCGTCCCGCCCCTTCTCGTGTGCAACACTAGATTAGATGTAGCGGCAGAGAGTGGGTTGAGATATCCTAATGCGAGACAACGTACAAACAATTGAGGCATGGGAAGTTCTCGCCAGCAACTGGTGGAACGTCGAATATCCCCCTAGGGCGCTGCAGGACTTGAACGTACAGTGGCCGTTTAGGGTATGTGATAGCGAAGGAGTTCGACGTAGATAAAGCCCGGAAGATCCAGGATCAGTAGTCTCCAATGGTAATGGTGGTAGCAGAAGCAGCCAGAGATGGACAAAAGAGATATTTGGATCCTGATTTGCCAACGACTACGTTGTAAGGGGCTCGGCAGGTACCGAGATCTATGATATTACATGTAAATCTTCGCTAAGTTGAACAACACAACATTTTGCCACCCCCTCCTACCACCCCCATAATCCTACCACCGCTCCTTATACCGTCTCCACACTCACATGCACAGCTTACAAGAACACCTACCGCGACGATGAACACGTTAGTTTCAACTACCCTACTTTGTCAGCTCAAGTCAAGGCTACGGTGCGTCATCTCAGCGACAACAGCAACGCCGGGGGTGCCGATCAGGCTGTCAAGGGCGACCCCGATGTTCGCCAGCAGCTTGCAGACTTACACAAGACCGTGGCAGAACTAAGCTGGCTAAGCAAGTAAAGGAATTCGATACGTACAAGACACCTCCGAGACCAACCTTGCGATGCTAGCTGATCCTCTCCGTCATTTTGAAACACACCCATATCCATTCAACTCACAATTCTGGCCCGTCACTGCTAAAATTTTCGCATGCGGCTTCCCTCTTCCCGCCGCGTCTCGCTGTCACATGTCATCGGCTCTCTTGACACCGCCGCCAACCTCGCTCGCGGTATCTAGTCACTCAATCATCGCATCGTCAACCTCCGTGCGGCCTATGGCTCCGAGCGTGACCGACTAGTGTTCGGCGCGGGACGAGACGAGATTTAAGTAGAGCTCGGGATACTGTAGCAAGTGTCGAGGTTCGGACGGACGATTCAGCGTGACGCTTTTTATTTTTGTTTGAGGCCACCGTAACGACTTTTTTTGACCGGATGGAGTGTCTGTGACGTTGTTTTTTTAGTCCTTACGTACGAGTTGCGGGAGGGTATGAGGGTATGAGAGGGTGATTTGGTGAAGCAGGGACTCAAATATAGGGGTGCTTCACTGTGAAGACTTAATTTGTGAGCGTGACAACAAAACAACGTACCCAGCACTACCGTACGAAGCCTCCGTAATACGTGACTATTTTGTATATTTACTTACCGGGCATACCTCCCGTGATGCGGTACGTCCGAACCTCGACGCTCGCTACAGTATCTCGTCTTGTACCTATTTTAGTTTCGTGGCTTGGGACTTGAGGCGGTCCGTATATATACACTAGGAGACACCCGTTGCAGTTGCAACGGCCCAGTAAAACGAAAAGTCAATTGGAATCAAAGCTGTCCCTGAGAGTAAACAATTGTGTGCTAAAAGTTGGCCGAACTCGCATTCGACTGCTTGCATACCCCGGTGTCGGCCGGGTAAATTTCGTGTCCAGACCCTCGTCTAGGTATTATATGTAGGGACAAGGGAACAGGTACCCCAAAAAATAAAGTTTCCATACTTCTGCTGGCTCTCTCAAAGTTGGGCCGAACTCGCCTCCGGCTCCTTCGGGCTGTGTTGGTCGCCATACTCCCCCGGCCGGGTAAAATTTCGTGACTGGCCTCTGTGTTATAGTAGAGGTACCGGTTTTTATTCAGGATAATCCTCTGGCGGAGAATATTTTTGTAGCATAACCCTCTCATGGAAAAGCAATTGAGAATTAAAGGTTTCATTGATTTATCAGGTGTATGATTTCTTTGTGCTTCCTGTCTTAGCGTTTGAAAGTTGTGAGTGACAAGCAATGGTTGTCATTGGTAACACGTTGATTGACAGTCTGTAAGTCATTGAACCTGATATGACTACCCACTAAACTTTGGCATGACTACTTATTAAAGCTGTCATTAAATTGCATCCAACATGCAAGGTCATACCCACAAACTGGGGCGAAAGCAGGCTTTAATTAAAATACCAAAATTTTTCTGAATACTGTACTGGCTGCCGTGGTCCGGACAAGGCTTGTTGCTGACAGAAATTTTGGGATCGGACAGCAGGTACTGACAGCTTTTGTGTACTCGGACATAGTAGTAATTTTGGTAGTGGGAGACAATCCAGAGGATACATGATGGGGGTTGAATAGCGCTGGAAGAACTGGGGGGGTCAAGGGTGGCTTTGTTGGGAGGACTCGCAGGCTTCAGGACATGTAATTATTCTAGTAGCTGCGATATATGTATATACAATTATCGCTTGTGGTGCTGACACTTTTTGAGTTTCGGACACCCAAACCTGACGCTGACTGACTAAAAATCATCTGGACGGACACCCCATGCTGACTGCTGACGTCCGGACCATGGCGGCCAGTACAGTAGTTCGCTTCATTTTGCTCATTGTTTAGCTCAACGTTTTTGGTGAGTTATCCTACAAAACCGATCAAGAAGGTTACACTACATAATATGATCCCCCAGAGGATTATCACGAATAAAAGCCGTATATACACTATACTTTCCATTCGAGTTCTTCTTCTGTCTCTCCCTGGGCCTCATCCAGTCATTCCGCTGCTTCGGCCTCGTCTACCCGCTTTCCCTCATCCTCCCCACCCTCCAATCGTAGCTGCATCTTCCTCCGCCACTTCTTAGGCATATACCTCGCGTTGCACCTATCTAGCTCTTGACTAACAAATAACTTTCGCTAAGCTATCCAGAAAACGGTTCCTCTAGGATAAATATCATCTAAAGTTACCATTAAGGAAGAGCGGTTGTAGGGAGTTCTAAGCACGAGAAAATAGCCTCTTTTCAGGGATGCTACAGGCAGGTATTTATGGAAGTAGCGGAGGCAAAGGTAGAGGTCTAGTTTTCAAGTTTCTCACCCAAGGACTCGGTCATGAGATATCATTCACAGGTTCTCGAGACATCCTTGTTACTTTGGATGCTAGAATGACTTGTTGATTGACTGTCTTCTCGAGGCCAGAAGGCCCGTATATATACAGTCTCCCATATGCGTACGCGTACGCGTATGCTTTGTCTGACATGAGACGCATCACTCTGATCCTGATGCATATCTTCATACAGCCACCATCTTCATACAAGTCTTCATTCTCATACAAGACATCAGACGATGCTGAGACTCACGATCCAAGTACACATGCAACAATCCTGAGACGTTCTAAAAAATGTCCCAAGATATCTCGACCCAGGCTTATCAAATGCTTGCTAGGCTCGGGTTTTTGATTCAAGACGGGTACTCGGGATATCGTCTCGTGCTAAGCATTACCAGTTTTCCCGAAAATTTTCGGGCGAATGGGGCAATACCAGCGAGGAGTAGAGGGCAAAGAGGATTTCCAATAGTAAGTTGCCCTAAGAAGGAGGAAAGCAGAGGCTAGCATGCAGTAGCCACCAACTAGGAATTAGAAAAAATTGAGATACAGTTGAATGAAGCTAGTGAATAAAACTCAAAGACTTCGAAGAATAGAAGTGTGGGAATGGTTGTGAGAAGGGAGGTAGCACGACAGATTGTTTGATGGGGCTACATTTGTTATTGCATTGATGATTGCTACGAAGTTTCGTGTTCTCAAATTGAGCTCGTGCAAAGCTGTGTCCTGAAATCTGTGTTCACCGGGTGTGGGTGTTTATTTCGTTCGTTCACTCTTCCACCAGCATGGATTGGAAGGGCAGCAGCTTGCTGCCAGATTTTTCGTTGCTGCTTCTCAACAGTGGAAAGAGCAATTGTAACGGAGGGTGTGTGATGTAGCTAGTTCTGCAGGGAGGTGGATAACTATCAGCGTTTCGCTCTTTCTCGCTCTCACATGTGTTTCGTCATATAATATCCAACCCTAACTGCCGCTCCCAATCTCGAATTCCTCTTACTCTTTACCATTGTGTCAACAGGCGGCATCCTTTGCTATCTCCAATTGCGACGGCAGGCGTCTATATTGCCCAATTCAACTGCCATGGCAGGCGGATTACCTAAAAGCTCAGGATTGGAAATTGGTTGCAGTACACCATTTTGGCAATTGAAACTAAAGTGAGCAATGAAAAAAACCCAGTTTGCCACACAGATCACCCTTTGAAGCCCGAGTTAGTCAATTAACGATGCTCTTATCCGTTATATGAGTATTGCAGCAAATTTCTTAAATCCGAATGTGTAAGGAATAGCTTTGGGGGTTTTGAGCGTGCTAGGCAAGCTATGAGGTAAGTTCTACACTATGCCCACCAGTCTATGTCATCAAAGCTCAATTGAAGCGCTTCTATTATGCATTAAACATAATAACCTTCCTTCGGAATGCCCACTTTGCCCTAGATTGCATTACCAGCCCCTGGCCCGAGAATCCGTCAGATATGTTACTTTTAGATGAAGATAGTTGATTGCTCAGTTGTCTGGTAGAGGACTTGGTCACTAGCTATCGATATGTATCTGTGTGACCGAAGATTGAGCCACGCCCACAGCAGTCCTGTAGGGTAGGTTATCTACATATATGCAATATGTTAGTGACAGCGAGAACCGAGTGATAGCCATGTGACTCATAGACATCTTACCCCGCCCGTCCACAATATATCGCTTCATCATTTGTACGCTCCTTCACTAAACGGACAAACCTTCCACTCACCTCTCCCATATCGAACCCAGGCAGATATTAGCCATATACAGCACGTTGAGTATTGATACCCGCCGCCATGTTGAAGAAGCACGTTATACCAGTTGGCATGATTGTCTGCACGTGTGCGACGTTCAGGCCTGGTAAAAGTCAGGTTCTATCAGTAGGAGTGCCTTACTACCTCGCTCGGCGTGATTCCATGGGATGCTACGAGGTTTGAATCAACAAATCTTGCCAAAACTCTCGCTAACAGTTTGATAGGATCTCCTAAACACTCTGCGAGAGTGGTTCCGAGTGCACTTGCCAAATGAGGCTGACGCCGATATCATGCTTAACATTACCCCTGGCGCCGAATTTGTAACTGTCGCAAAAATGACTACAGCAATGATTCCCGACGTCCTATCCAATGCGACTATTTGCGATCATGTCTATTTTGAAGGAGGATCCAAACCAACGATTTATCTGTCGAAAGGCGCGTGGCCTATGGGTATAAGCCCTGCTGTGGATGACTAGAGACAAATAGAAAGAGAGCCTCCATCGACTCTGGTGGAAATATTTGTAGTTATGGGTAGAGATAATGTACGGTTGACTTGCGTCTTACTTTCTTTAGACGTCACCCTTAGATAGCTCTATTTTCATACTGTGGGGGTGTAGGCTGGCAGGCCCTTTTCTTGTTGTATGTATTCCAGGATCTTCTCCGGCACTGATACAAATATGAATTCACAAAGTCAAGGCATGAAAATGATTTCGCTGGTTGCGCATCGTATCGGTCGATTCAACGTTATGGCGTGCTCAAATACCTCGGGTTAGCACCCAGTAATTCAAGTGTTCTATTTACATAACCTGTTTTCAAATTCAGTCGGTATTAGGTATTGGTCCCAAGAAGTTGTGCTGTTCAAGTAGCAGAGGTAGTATAGTACTTATCCTTGAGATGGCTATATAAGCAACAAAGAATCCAGCGAGCTTGCATATTATTCTTGCATTACGAGCTGGTACCAACTCATAGAAGTTCGCAAACGGCTATGGGACGGAACTTCATGATATAACATACGACATGGTACGCGGAGGTATGTTCATATACGCCTCAAAGGGTTACTTATACATTTTCCACCACCTATCACTCGAATTGACAGCCCCAAAAATTGTTACTTTGGATGCTGGAATGACTTGTTGATTGACTGATCTATCAAGAGGGCATAAGGCCCGTATATGTACAATCTCCCATATGCGTACACGTATGCACTATCTGACATGAGGCGCATCACCCTGATCCTGATGCAAGCCATATGCATGTCCTCATACAAGCCACAATCTTCAGACAAGCCTTCATTCTCATACAGGCCATCAAACGGTGGCTGAGACTCACGATCTAAGTACACATGTAACAAAAATTTCTCAGTTCACTGCGTGGTATCCTCAAATGAATGTTGGCAATGACAACTCTGCATACACTAGTCCAGATGCCCTTTAACATAGGAATAAAGCTGATGATTAGGAATTAACTGGTGCTCTGTGACTACGATGGCCTAGTGAATGCGAACCTTTCAATAATAACCCTACCCCCGCATCCTCCTAATAAACCTTCTTCTCCACTTTCACCAACAGTACACCCTTTGAGTGACTCCCCCGATTATCAAACAACCTCACCACCCTAACCCCCTGCTGTAATCTATCAAGCCTAATACACGCCCACGCCGCCAAATCATCCGTGCCAATCTCCTCATCATGGATCTTAAACTTAACAAAACTCAACACCTCCACAATCCCCTCCACAGCCTTAAACTCCAACTTCGTATCCCACACACACTCAATCCCTCTCTTCGCCTTCGTCCTCCTCTTTACATCCTCCTTCGCCGCTGGGCCATCGGCCGCAGTATGTATCTGAACCTTGACATACGGCTCAAAGCGCTTCGGCTTATCGCTTTCAGCCGGCAGCGGGAGGTTCGCGGCAGCAATGACGGTGATGGATAGGTCGAGTTTCTTGAATACGGGCGGAGGCTGGCCGGGGTGGAAGCCGGGGGGTTTGAGGACGTACCCGCCCTCGCCGGCAAACATGCCTTCATTCAACATCATGCCCTTATCACACTTCTGCCAATTCAGGGCTACAAGCTGGACACCGCGTTTCCAGAACTGTGTGGGGTCCGCATTGGAGCTAGAGAAGCGGAGGCCGAAGGGGTAAACGCGCATGAGGTATTGTTGGTTGTGTGCGAAGATCTGGGAGGCGAATTGTTCATTGTGTTTGGAGAAGACTTTTTCCGAGAAGCTGTAGACGTGGTTTGGAATTTTGCTTGTCCCGGAGAGAAACGGTTCTGGGTCGCCGGTTGGGAAGTGGTGGGAGCTGCAGTATGCTCCCAACCGTGCGAGAGGTCGGATTACTTTGCTTTTTTTGGGCTTGGGCTTTTTGGCGGCGGCGGAGAGGGCCTCGAGTTCTGTGTCGGAGCTGTCGGAGGAGGAGGAGGAGGGGATGCGTGTGGGATGGCGTGGGGCGGTGGTGGAGGCGGCTACGACGGCTTCGGGGGCAATGTATTTCGCCTATGGTAGTTCGTTAGCAATTTCCCATCTCGCGGACACAAACAAACCTTAACTATGATCTTCCTCCGCAGCTCCTCAGGGCTAGGAAGGGCCTTGACATCCTCGGGCTCAATATCCTTCACTAACGAATCACCCCACTCCTTCTCCATGATATGCACCATCTTCTTCTGTTGGTCAACACCAGCATGACATTCCAAACTAATAATCACCGGCCCTTCTCCAGGCCCTTCAAACCTCTCCCCTTCCTTATCTGAAAACGCATACTTCTTAATCGCCCTGCATACATCCTTGAACTTAATCTCCTTGGTAAGGGTGTACCCATGGAAGACTTCAGGCTCACCGTCGTCGCCATCCCACACGTCGATCTCAATGCACCTGCATCCGCGCTGCAGCACGTTACGGTACCCCTCAGTCGTCGAGTCGCCATACAACTGGTGGCCGACGAGGTAGGTGTTATGAGAGCTGGAGATGAAGTATTCGTTGAACGGATGGGACCAGTCCTTCTTTGCGGGATCGGGGAGGGCGAGGATGGGGTTTTTAGGGCCGGCGAGGTAGGCGGTGAAGGATTCGAGGGAACATCCAGTCGCGGGGGCAGAAGCATCACCTTGCAGGGTTTTAAGATCCGTTCTAGAGAGCTGCGAGTGCAGTTTAGCGAGTTCTTTTTGCAAGATTGGCGACGAGAGATCGGCGGGTGTTGAGTGCGCTACACCTCCACCGGCCGCAGATGAATCTCGCGCGACGTCTTTGCCCATTGTTGTGATTGTTACGGATTTGCTTTTGTGGTTGATGCGGATGAGTAGAGATGAAATGGTCGGTATTTGAAGGGAGAGGTGCGCATCAACAACGAGCGGATATCACGGCGAGGGATTATGGGTGCGGTCAGTTGCGGGGGAGCTGCGTAAGTGGGGCACAGTTGGTGACGTTGGCTAATATCCATATCCCTGTCTTTCTGGTATAGCTAATCACGGCCGATCATCCGTGGAGGAAACAGGTTACTGATATGTATGCGACACCGATCGAGCAAGCACATCCATCCAATCTACAATTAATCCACAAAGTGTACAGCATCCATCCATCTACAGGTGTGCCGCCGTAAAAACCCTGACATCCCAATGCCAACCCAATCCACAGTCCCAATCACATCGCATAGTGACACTCTAAGATTCAAAAAAAACGCCAGACGTAATGTACCAATCCCAGACCCAACCCAACAAGTCAACAGATATCAACGATTAATCCGCCAGAACCTTTCTCAACGCATCCAAAAACGTGCCTCCAAGCTTCCCGATCTCCACTGCCTGCGGTTTAACCGGCTCGCCAGCTCTCGCCTTGAGAGCCTCTGCAGAACGCTGCCGTTTCTTCCGCTCTGTAGCGATCGGGTCGCCCGAGTTATCGTCTTCCTCGTTCTCGTCACCGCTAATATCATCTTCGGCATCTGCCAGTGAATCCATGTCGGACTGCCTCACAATTAGCAATTGTACACCCACCAGACATCAGGTTCGAATTCCCAAACTTACATCGTTGATGCCGAAATCTTTAGGACTGATCCCGCCCGGCGCAGTAGTCGTCCAAGAGGCTCTATTATTCTTCTGATCTCCGCGCGCCATCTTCTGCCTAGTTTTGTCCTGATGCCACTTCCTTCGCCGTGCCTGCCAGTCAATTAGAGCGTCGATCTCGGCCTTCGCTATGTCCGCATTGATTGTGCCGGCCATGACTGCATCTTCGAAAAGACGATTCATATCCAGTTTCGCGCCGCTCCGAGGACCATGTCTTAGGAATTCCAAGATTCCTTCCAGCCAGCCCATGAGATTATCAAAGAGTCCATCATCATGAATATGCACTTCATGGACAAACTTGTAGAAATTGTCCTCGTGCCTTGCACACAAGTCAATAAAGGATTGAACCGTCTGGTTGGGATCAGTCGTCATATCTTGGGACTGCGCCTGCTCGATAACTTGAATCATGTCGTCGACGAAAACAGCAAAGTCCGTCACCGAATTGTAAACGTTTGCTGACTTATATACTCGAACCAATGGCTCGTAGAAAATACGGAAGAGATCCCTGAACAGCTGTAGAGTGACAGGCTACTACTTATCAGCAATAGAACAGGGGGAGAAAAAAGGTCAGCATACCTCCTCAATCATGGCTTGCATCATTTGCTTATCTCTTTGCCTCGTGTAGAGCTTGAGAAGCTGCTTCAGATATGCAAAGTACTGTGCCGAGTTCTTAATCTCGTCGTGAATCTATTCACATTAGCAGTGCTTCTCCCACTCATTCGGGCAACATTTACATTATCCACTGCACTCGTATATGAAACATAGGCATTGAAAACCTTCTCCGTCTGCTTTGACTCCAGCGCCGCACCAAGATACTCACTCTGAAGTATTACCACCACCAAACCAGTGCTCTCGTCGTGGACTTGTTGTCTAATTTCATTCTTGATATCGTCTTCTGCTAGCGTAAATGCCTTCAACTTTTCACACAGCAAAGGGTCGTCAATCTTTTCTACCAACGTATCAACGCTTTTTTGTATATGTCGGATCCCGTCATTGAGAGCCATGGACAAGACGCGCTGCATCAACGACCGGCTCTTGAAAGGGGTAGCCAGAAACAAATCCAGAACTCCGCTCATAACGGCAGCAGGATTCGCAATCCGAATAATGTTCTTCAGGATAGTATAGGGTATTAAGGAGTGTATCCTTTTCCCTTGTGCGAATAGTTCTGCAGAGTTATCCTCAGCCAAAAAGAGGTGATAAATCGTAGCCGCAACCTCGATCCTCAACCATTCCGCAAATTTCCTGTACTGAATATCGAGGTCCTCGAGCTTATCCTTTTTACGGACTTCAGCAAACAGCTTGGTCAGGCCATCTACGAAAGTTAGCCTTGTGCTCCCGTTTACACAGATCAGGTAACAGACTGCTTTCAACGATCTCTCTCCTGAAACTTTCCATGTAGACATCTAGTTCTCGTGCCCTCTCTCGCGCCAATTCGTAGAATTTCCTCTGCTCTTCAAGCCGTATCTCATCCATGGCACGTCTTCGTTCTACATCGACTTGCTCCTCCTCGTTCAGTTTGATTGGATTTTCTAACAGAAATCGAGACATTGCTTCGCTGTTGGCGACTTGATTATCCTCCAGAAGCTGCCGAATGAAAGCCCTTAGGCTCACTCGTTGGTTTTCTCGCCAAAGTTTGATAGGTTGTTGCGGTTCCACCGCCAACGTCGTTTTGGAAGGATTTCGAGAAGAAACACCGCCGAATCCCAACGTGTTTCCTAACGAGTTCCCCAACGAATGTGACTTCTTATGACCCGGCTGAGGCGTTGCGGGTCTACTTGAAGCGGTAGACGAGGATTCCAAGCTTTCATTCGATGAGAGGGAGGACATATCATCGTACCCTGTGCCCACGGCAGAGAGGAAAGTAGATGAAGTTGTTTGCGAGGCCTTGATCTTGCGAGGAACTGGTGGGAGGACTTTTCCAGGCAATTCGTTGCGCAACTGAAATTGGAGCACGGTTAGTATGCAACCTGAAAGCGGTAACAGGTGTGTATATTTACGTGGCGGTGCAGTTGTGCAAAAGCTCCATACCTCCGACCCACAGTAACATCCGGAAATCCCTCTCGCTTGACACACAGTATAAACTCCTATCAGGCTAAATCAGCCACCAACTCATTGATAATCCCCACAATCACCATTCACTTACCGCGTGAGTATGATACCTCACCGTCCTCTTGACACTAGTCTGGCGAACAGACGCAACATTTACGTCCCAGCCATTGATCCAGTGTCCTTCGGGCATGTTTGCCAGCAGGGCACCCTCCTGCGCATTCCGGTCTGCACCTCCGGCAGCCTCAATCTCATCAAAACTGACTCTCTCCTCGTACCCGGATGCCGTAGGGATTCCCGAATTCATCATGAGCTCGACAATCTTTTCACATTTCAGCGCCAGCTTCCGTCGTTTCGTCTCTTCAAGTCGATCTTCGGACGAGGAAATTTGCTTCGTCGCAAACGACTCTAGGAACTATCATCCATATCACATGAGCAAAATTGATCTCGAATAATCAGTGGGAAACCTACGACTTGTAATCGGTCCTGCCAAAACTCCTTCTCCCTCGCCTGGTCGAGAAACGGGAAATCCCGTACATGGTTCACGAAGATATAGCGAAGGATAGGAAGCTCGCTGTCAACTGGGGCTACTTCGCCGAGTGGACTCTGGAATGGGGCTCCGAAACGCTGTAGTGCGGTGGGAGAATTGAGCTCGTTGATCTCAAACTTGACTTGGTGGGAGATAAGTTCGCGCTTGAGGTCTGGAAGTCGTTTGTCAGTTGAACAGAATGACAGATGAGAAGTGGGGTGGCGAATGGTCTGTGCGCTTACAGTGCTCTTGTTTTCCGGTGAGGATTTGATTGCCATTTGCAATCGAGAGGTTGGAGACGTCAAGCGGTGGCGGAGGTGGGCCAGGCATGATTAACGAACGGGTCACGAACGGAAACTGATCGCAAGCTGTCTGTTCTTAAATAGGTCGGAGATGTCGCAGAATGGTCTTGAGGTAGTGCAATGCAATGCAAGATCAGCAAGGTGCTGGTGAGAACGGGAAGAATGCAGCTGGCGGACTGTGTGGAGCCTCGCAATAAAGAGAGCGCCTTTCCCTTGCTGTTGGAAGTCTGTCGGTCTGTCCTGTCCGTGCTGTGCCTTGAGGCGCGCGGTTTGTGGGGTTGTGGGTTGTGGGTTGCTTTGTACCCTTGAGCATGTTGGGCAAGCTCTGTTATCTAGCCTGTTAGTGCAGACGTCATGCATCCAAGGCGTGCTGCGCCCCAGTGATCAAGCGGCAAGAAAGAAAGTTCACCGACAAAGGAATACGAATCGAAAACAACTCATATGCAATTCAGGGACGATACAGTGCTGTGGTACACGCCAGATTACTTCTTGCCTGGTACCTCCTCACCTCCTCCACGCGCGGTTGCGTTCAACTCTAAAGAGCTCAATTTACACCTGTGTTTTGACCCGCTGACATCATCCGCCCGCCAGAACCTTTGCAGCAGAGTACGACGACACCAAGCCCTTGGATGCAACTTCGGACTCCGAAATTGCCTCCGCTGTCCGTCTGCGCCATGAGCCAAGCTCGGACCCTGCCGAGCCGTTATTGGAGAGGGACACGCAAGCACATAAGTCGAAGTACCCCGCCTAGCCGTACAACCAACAATTTGAGAAATCGTTGGGGCAAATATTGGATGACAAACATACTAAGTACTTAATACAAATCTCCTTTTGCATAGTCGTCGTCAGTGCCTCGTCTGCCGCAGCACGGATCGATCGGCAATCTTATTTTAATGTCGCCTGTGATTCGATGCAGGTTCCGTGGGGTTGCCATTTTGAGGCTTTGGGTTTGGTAGCGAGGCCACCACAGAGTGAGTACTGAGTGGCTAATACCTGCTGCTCCTCCAACTCGCAGGTGATAGTTCATAACAAGAACCTTCTTGGCCACACTGATTAGTTTGTTCCAGTGACTTGTCCGACTCTTGATGTAATTTGTTGCACGGTCCCTGGGGAGACGGCTCCAGAACTTAACTGTAATACTTATGTAAAGTTACACTCGCTGGAGGCCAGATCGCGGATGCACAAGCGGGCTATCCCTGCGGGCATCTCAGATCCCTCCACCTCAGTCGACGCTGTACACCGATGAAGAGGTTATGGAAGTTTAGATACCGATAATTCAGACTTAAAGGTATGCTGAATATTTTATGAGTGATGCTGGAATCCATTTGTGACAAGTGATACTAAGACTGAAATCACATGACGAGGTGCTGCAGCGATGTGAACAGGAAAGAGGAAATCTTCTTCAAAGCTTGTTAGTATGGTATTCATAACGTATCACTCGACTCGATACTTCTCGCCGAACCATGCCTTGCTCAATTCACTACTCCGCTCACATTATGGCAAGAATTAGTATAGGTATCCCCAAGTCGGATACCAGCGAGGCCAATGTCGTATGATCTTCCTACCTCATCTGTCGGTACAGTGAATAACATTCACCGACTCTCACTTCTACTACCTACTCCCACTTCTACTCCTACTTCTACTCCCACTTCTACTCCACCCCAATATTCCCACCCATACTCACATCCCCATCTGAATCACATCCACAACCACAACCACACTACAACACTGCCAAGATGCGCTTCCCCACCATCCTCCCCCTTCTCCTCATCCTCGTCTCTCTCTCCATCGCCGTCTCTCTCCCCAACAACCACGAAAGGGATATCACCGCCTTGGTCTCTGCGGCGACCTCCTTCTCTCACACCCTCTCCCCCGGCGGCCTCGGCAGCTCCACTCACACCTGTGCCGCGGCCAAGGCCTCCAATCCCACCGCCAAGGACATGGCTGACGCCGCACTCTGGCTGTTCTCGCAGCCTGCCAACAAGATCTGCAAGCAGAGCGCGCAGGCCGGGAAGCTTTGCACGCTTCTTGTCAGCCGTGGTGGCGCGGATATCAGTATCTGCGGTACATATTCTGAATTCTTTTAACATCTGGAGGTGGCTGATGAAACAGGTCCGTGGAACTCGACTATCAAGTGTAAGGAGGCTGGTATGCTGAGTATCTTGCATATTCTTGGGTTTTGCAAGAAGAAGGTGCAGGGTGTTGACAGAGTTGCGGGAATTGTGTATGATGGGGGATTTCAGTTGGTGCATGAATAGTGGAGTGCTCACACGTGAAGTGTCGGGCGACGCCAACAGAGTGTTGATGTACATACTACCGGCGATTTGCTTCTTTCACTGTCATTCCTTGCGGATGGGAAGGCACAGATAGGTCATTTGTCACATGTCTTCATGAATAAAATGAGCCCAGTTGGGTTCTCACTTCGTGGGGTGTCTTAGGGGTGTCGTTTGGGCGATAATCCATTGTTTCTTTGTATCGCAGTCGCAATGAATTTGTGTTGAGCTTGAGGTGGTTGTGAGCATCCTACCAATCAAAGCTCACCGGGTGCAAGCATCCTTTTAACAAGTTGCAATCAGAAGCTTTAATCATGACGTCATATCGCATCTTAAGCATCATCCAACGTCCCAGCCACCAAACACAACTCTACTTTCCCCACCTTTCCTCTCGCTAATTTGCTGTTGGTAACCAGATTTTAAACTGCTATCGAGGTTGGCGGAAGAAGGTGATTGGCTTAAGGATATGGGATTAGGGTTCCTACAACGTCGTTTGAATTCACATTTGTGCTCTCCTAATAAGCCGGGCTAATGGAATACTGTAATATGTTCCAACTGGAGAGTTATGTACGTGGGATGATGGAGCTTTACTCGCAATGGTAAGGGATGGATGGTGGTGGATGCGGGACAAGACAAACAAATCCAAACCCTCCGCCCTAACCATCCGCAACCCTGTGACGGAGAAAGGTGCCAAAGCTAGAAGACTTCAACAGTCGATGTTCAAGATGACAGTCGCTAAGGCCCATACCTTCTAGCTTGTTTACCAGGAGGCATTCATTTGTACTTTTCTTCTTAATACTCATCTTCCTCTTAACAATCTCCACAACTCTGTTCACCATGGCCACTACAACACAGCAAAAATATTTACATAATCGACGGTGGCAAGCCCTCCTAAAGAAGTGCCGCACCTTACTTCTCACAGCCGGCAACCAAGCATTTAACGTCCGTCTGCAAGATGGGTTCCGGAACGCGCTGAACAATGCGCAAGAGGAAGTCAAGAGTTTCCACGACGAAATGAACGCACAGGAAGGCGACCAAGACCTGTGTGATTCTAGTTGGAACTTCTATTGCTGGCTCACTGCGTTGCATACAACGGTTTCGCTGTGGTTGGAGCTTAAGAAGGAGTGGATGCAGGATTTTGAGGTGGAGGTAGGGAAGGCGAGTGGTGTATTTGGCGGGGATGGGGAAGGCGGTGAGGAGCAAGGTGGGGATGATGATGAGGAGAGCGGTGAGAGTACGGCTTAGGGTAGTACTTGGTTTGGTAGTTGTGTAAATATTCACACTGGTGAAAGGAGGTGGGGCAGGGTTGAGGCCGCAAGTTGCTTTGGGATGTACTGTAAACTTGATGTTTGCTCTAGCCTTTCCGTGTTAAATAGCTAGGTGACTGGCCGAGGCTCGTTATGAAGACCTTGCATGGTGTGTACAATCATAATGTACCTGAAGAGTGGTCAGACACTTGTACATACCAATGAGAAGAACGGAGCGCTAGAGATACGATAGGGCTACTAATACTAGCAATAGTTCAGTTAACTTGAAGCCAAACGACAATATTCGCAAGAAAATGAGAAGCCGAACGAAAGCTAGAGATCTAGTTCTATGAAAGTCTGCATTTGCAATCAAGAAAGCTGCCGAGTTCTTTGTCGGTCCCTACCATAAAACCGCACGACAACCCCATCTCGTCCCTCACCACCTCAACATGTCTACAGCCGACCTCTACATCTCTGCAAGCAATAGATATTCCCAACGACTATACGAGCTCCACTCCGCAAAGGTCACACATGTCGCGTTGCAAGAGATGTTCCTGCGGATTGCCGGTCGGTGTAATGTAGCGGTTAACGCACAGCTTGAGAACTCGGTGAGAAGTGCTATGAGTGAATGTAATCAGTTGGAGGTTGTTGTTGAACAGGCGGCACAGGACGTTCAAAACTTGATGGATGTCATGGTGAAAGAGGAGCAGGTCAAGAACGAGTCAGGGCTTTTCGCTTAAGTCACGTAGCGCTTGTTTCAAGATCAGTTTATGTTTTCTGATTCATTTCCACTATATCACCACTCTATTAGCTTATCTTTAGACAATAAGATATCTATTATCCGCCCGTTCCTATTCTAATAAAAATGTTAATATATCCAGTTCTCAATAACAAGCTTCAAATGAAATGGAAATTATTCTTTTAGCTATTCATGTCAAAAAGTTCAAGTGATATGACCTATGTAAGGCACATACAACAGGCAGCTGTGCCCTTACCCGCTGTGTGTGATCGATGGACCTGTGCCTTGGTCCATTCTCGAAACTCCCCGGCCTTTCTCGCGGTCAACAGAGCGAGCTGTGGATGAATTGAAAGTTGTCATAAGTGTGACATCTAGAGAGTAGCTCCAGAGCCTGTTTAAGCCGATAGTATAGAGATGAGAACCGTATCTAGAGACAGTGAAGAATATTCTTGCCGCTCTCTAGCATATAGACAAATATATGGGTTCCGTTGAAGCTTCTGTGCCTAGAGGAGATACCATTGTGGATGGATATGGATACGACAAAAATGTGGGATTACTAAGTTGGGTGGATCACCACTACTCACTTGCGGTGTAGAGATCGCTTTAAGCACCTTCTTTCAGCTACCAACCCTTTCACTTCCGAAGCAACCTCAAATACAACGTGCATCATTATCCCCCAAACAACTGACATACCTAGGTACCTATACCCCTATCTATCTCCGTCGTTACTATGCCGAATCTAACAAAGAAAGCCTCTTCTCTGCCGAAGCGACTAATGAGCGCACTTTTCAGACGAGGCGCTTCCAATTTGACAAAGAAACGTCCTCCAACTCTCGTGAATGCCAGTGCTCTCCGGCCCCAGTTCTTAGTGCACGGTAGGATCACTTTGGTACTCACCGAACTCTTTCCATTCTGTACTCGTAGCGATCAGTTTTTGGTTTCCTAGATGGAAAATCACTTATTGAAGACCTTAAGCCCTGTGATTATCTACTTTACTTGTGAATAGTATCGTATGCTCACTGCCGTGCGGATCAAATTTTAACTGGACAAAAGTACCTGAAGGACTAGATGAAGTTATCACTTCCTTCCTACGCTCTCGAACTACATGGCTGCAGCTCATAACCGGTTTTAATCTGATCCCACAGCGAAACACTGGTGGAATACAGGTGCACGTGGTTTGTCCACCCCTAAAACCCCGATCCCTACCCCTGCACACATCAAGTACTCATAGATGAACATTGGTGAACACTAGACTAAAACATACGATATCACTCGAACTACCACGTGATTATACCCGGTGCGATTTCGACATCAACACAGCGTCTGACCTGATAGTTTATAGTCTTGAGGCTTTGTTAAAAGCGGTATCACCTCTGAGCTGGACTACAAGGCACCACACTGCCGATGACGTGGTCTCAAGAGCTCGGGTTTTGAAATCACGCTCGCGACAACGATACAAAAAGGACGAGATGATTGCAGTCACTGTCCGCAGCGAGAATCACCCGCCTAATAGTATACAAAACATCGCGCGCATGATATCCCGAAATATTCCGTAGGAGATCTCGTGGGTTGTCGCACGTGGTCGTCTGGGAATAGGTTGTTTGACGTCATTTTGGATCTGAGGTGAGACGCGATGAAGGGGCACGGAGGGGTAGTGATAGCGATGGACCACCCGAAAGAGCCACCGGTATATTTGTTGCCTACTAAGGCCCAATACCATGGGCAGTCTCAGAGCGTTACACTACGTTCGAGACTAGCACCATGGTTCCTGGCGAAGATCCAGATATGCAAGATTGGCGTGGTAAATCTCCGGGAGACGAGATCATGGACATTGGACTGCGCTTCGTTCAATCTTGCTTTACTTCAAAACTCATTTTATTATTCCCGTCGTGAGTTCTGCTGGTAAGTTTCATAGATGTTAGGTGCGCATGGGAGTTGGATATTCCAAGAGTGCAAACAGCCGCCGAGCGTTGTTTCGTTTCTTCCATCCGCGAAGAAGCCAAAGAAGCGACCAACATTTCCACAAGCACCATGGACCTTCGCATTTCGCAGTTGACATTTGGAATTCTCTCTAGCAGTTTTTGGAACTGGAAAGACATTGAATACAGTCATAGAGCGTTGTCACTGTCGCCCTCAGCCACTACCAAAGTCTTCTGCTGATAGCAGCTGTCTCCTCCCGGCTGACAACAATATCATTCATCCAACAATGCCAGAGCATGTACTTATTCTCGACTCCCGTCAGGGACAAAAAGCACCTTCATTCCTCCACATCCACCACCTCTTCCTCATCCTCTCTTTCGACTCCAACACCGCTCGATATAAACTTTGCGAATAGCACTGTATGCGTGCCGTAGCCGATACAACCCGATAGAACTAATAATTACCGCTTTTGGACGGATTCTGCAGAAACTTGCACACGTATCAAAACACACTGCTCACCACCACTACGACCTCATCCAGAACGAGGGGATGATGGGGCCCCAGACTGTACTCGATATCGCAATTCGAGGGGCGTGCATATGGCAAGTTCTTTGTTTTCTCTTTGTTCTCCTCCGTGCTGGATTCAGAATTGCTACCTCCTTCTCCTCTTCCACGAAATCGTCTTTTCCCCATCTTCGCCCACATCTGCTTCCACTTGAACTTCCACTTCCTACCGTGTTACATCCGGTAGTAGGCGCGAAGAGAGAATTATCATTGATATCATTACCACCTGAGGTATGTTCCGAGAATTCATATTCATCTCATCGTCGGTCTCATCCAGTATTCCAGTGGGGAGTACTTGCAACAACACCCAAAACAGTAATTCCTCTTTTGTCGCTCCAAGCGTCTCTTTGGGTGCTAATCTAACCCAATCAGGAGTTTTGTCTCCGCTCTGGCCAATCAAATTGCGCGAGTGAGGAATGGCATTAAATAGCGCTAACGATCAGATAGGCGGAAGCTCAGCATAGCTCCTGCGGGGTTCCCCCAAGCTCATTGCAGCATGAAACATCCTCCTGCCAGCCACTCCCCCCTCCACTCCCACATCTTCCCGATAACTGCCACCACCACACATGTACCACGGACTCTAACTATCCCGATCAACAGCAACAGCAGAACGAACACCAAGAAGAAACATACTCGACCAGGCCTCCACGACCGCGCCCACCACGGATAGGCATGATGAGGTCGCCGCGCTCGTCGTTCGAATCCCTTAACGATCCATTAAATACCCGGGGGATGCAAACCCCGCAGAAACCTCCATCTCGAATGATGCATCTTCCTACGCCACCCCCTTCGTTCCAGTCGGAGGCGAGCGACTCTCAAACTCCAGAGCGGACTCCCACATTATGGACCTGTTCGTCTTCGCGAAGTGAGGATTCGCGAATGTCGCCAACTCCTCTCCGGATGGCGCCTCCTACAGAACAAGAGTCAAGTCGTCGCCTCCGGTTGTCGATGTCGCCAGAGCCCGACTTTCCGCGATTACTCCCTCCTGGGTCGGCGCGCGCGACACCAGACAGGGACACGGGACGCGACACGAGGGAGTCATCGCCAGCGGTGGGGGTTGGGAGGGCGTCATCTCCGGACCCTTGCGATGGCGACCGCAGCAGAAGCAACTCCCCCGAAGCCACACTACGCCCTCCACCCCTGCGACCACTTACCGAACAAAACCTCAATGCCAAACACCATCATCGCAAAGGCTCTACTGGCGCACGGTCGGTAATGTCGGCATATGACATGATCACTAGCTATATCGGGAGCGACGGACAGCACGCACAAACCAAGCGACAGCAACCGAAATATGGCAGGTTCCAGCCGAATGCTGGATTGTCGAAACCAATAACACCAAGCTTTATTCGTGACTACAACTCTGGATCCACGCCTCGGGCTAAAAATCCCCGCGACCTGTCGCCAGAGGTGGATGATGAAGGCGACGATGGTAGCTCTTCGCGCATATTTGGAGGGAGCTTGTTACTATCAGGTACCTATGGCGGGTCAGATGGGACCGCAACGTCGCAATCCGGCGATATACTGCGGATGAGCGAACTGTCACGACAACGCCAGGCCATGGGCTGGAATTATGGTGGGTAACAATCTTATCATTTCCATTGCACTCCTTTCCCTCTCCTTCCCCCACCATCTCATTCCATACTGAGTTCCCCCAGCACCACTCCCCGAAAGTCGCATTCGCCATGATATATCCCCCTCCAATGTATCATTAACCCCGTCAGAACCTGAAGAGTCGCTATCAACAGTCTACTACAAAGAGTTCTCGTCGCAGCTCGACACCTTTGCGCGGAGTCTAAAGAAGCCAGTGGTGACGTTTGTTCTGCTCATGATTATCCCTATATTAATATCACTCGGAACGTCGATAAGCAGCAACACGCCCTCGTCCAACAACACCAACACAACCTTTGGAGGAAACATCGATTTTCCAACACTAATGAGTATTGAAGCTTCGTTCGAGCGAGTTGTCGACTCGGCCGCAGGAGGATCCGAACTCGCGCGATCCCTAAAACAAAGTGAGATGGCGGTGGCAGACCTAAGCGCCGTGGTTAAATACTCAGATCTCAATTGCCGAGAAACCCTTAGTACACGCTTGGAGCAATTCGCAATCGACGCTCGAGACAATGTCATCGGATTGCTCGAATTCTCAGCAAAAGTTGGCGGGGTATTAGACGAGTCCGTGTTCCCTCCCCCGCTTCTCCCCACTACTGGCTAATCCCTAGAGTAGACTCCTTTCAGTAAACCAGTACGCCCTCCGCGAACTCAACGCACTACAAACCCTACGCCTCGAATCACCAAGCAACTCATTCCTATCACGGCTTCCTCTCCCCTGGCCACTATCCTCTATCTTCCCCTCCACCGAAACAACCACCAAATCCCGCCTCTCCCAAACCTTCGACACCGCTGTCGAAGTCCTCGAAACCAACCTTCGCCTCCTCATCGCTCACGGCACCATAATCCAAGCCGGACTAATGGGGCTCTCCCAACAGAACGGCCCGATCCGCACCGAGATTGTTCGCGAATTCGCCGACATCCGTCGCGGCGAGGCAGAAGCAATGAGCTCACTGTGGGCGCGCATCTCTTCACCCTCCGCAAAACGACAGAACTTTAAAGACAACGAGCGCCTGCTGCGCGAGATCAATGTGTATCATGACAAGGCGCGCGGGTATGTAGAAGTCACACTACTAGAGCTGGGCCGCATGACGAGTGAGCTCGATAACCTCCGGCGCAGAGTCGCACAGCCGCTGCTGGTCGAGAGGAAGGTCAATATCGGGATGGAGATTGGGATGCAAGACCAGGTCTCCGCGATACAAGGGAGTGTTGAGGCACTGCTGCGGAAGCGCGGTGAGCGGGAGGAACGACAGAGGATATGGAACCGTATTATTCTGGAGGGCAGTATGAAGGGAGCTTCTGGCGGGGGTCGGGGCGGGGACGTGGTTGAGGGCCCGAGGTTTTAAGTGTGAGTGAGGGTAAATGTGGGCATGGATTCGGCGTTCTTCTCGGTGGCTGGTGTTTTTATTCCTCTTCGTTTCGGCGTTGGAGCGTAAGCGCTTTTTTTTCTTTTTTATTATTTATTTTGGATGGATTATCCGATTGGTGGTGGAGTGATTTTATGGCGTTTTTTTTCCTGCCAAAAAAACTACTTCTGCCCCTGTTTTTATACACATGTACCTGTACCTATTCCCTTTGTCCTGTCACTCCCCCACCCTCACCCTCACCCTCCCTCGGATTTTCTTTGGCCTCTGGTTTTGTGTTTTATGTTTGATATACCGGTACATACTTGTGTAATAACTTTCTACATACTGCCTATCTATCTCCTATAGCATTATATCGGTGTGTATGTTGCATTGCTGGCGTGGGATGGAGTTTTCACGGATGGATGGATGGTGTTCTTGCCATATTGTTCCGGTTTATCAAAATTCCAAACCTTTCGAAGATTCTGGGGAAAGGAAGGGAGATTTGTAGAGTAACCTCCCCGGGATCTATCCCCTTCTGATCGGGTTCACGGCAAAGCAGGAGGGATATCTGTATGGAAATTTACTCGCGAAGACTCTTCCGTAGCCATCAATAACCAACCTGGATATCTCAATATCATATTGCATTTGCTCCAGCGTCGGATGAATAAAAACGGTAGATGATTTTCAAATGGGGAATCCACATGACTAAACGTCTACAAGATCCGCACAACCAAATCTCCACCGCCTCACCTCGGCCCTCAAGCCTCCACCCCCGCCCCCACTATCGCCCCCACCACCGCCGTCCTCATCCGGCAGCACCGGACTGAGTAGTACCCGCTCATCATCCACCTCTGTTCCCTGCGTCGCTCGATCACTAAACCCATCCTCTCCATCATCCATATCATTATCTAAACCTTCAAAGAAATCAAAAATCAAAATCCTTTCTGTTCTCGTTAGCCACCTATCATCCCCTCTCACACAAAGGGTACATACCGGAATGTATCCAAATCCATCCCATTGACGACCTGATCCGCCAGATCCCTACGGCCCATCTGTCCGAACACGCGTCTCAGGGTATCAAAAAGGTTCGTGCTCTGGTTATGAATGATTCTCTCTGGCTCTACGCCGGCGAGGCGTGCATCTTCCCGCGCCTTCTCCTCGGCAACTTTGTGCATCGCTAGCGCGCCGAGGAGGTGTTCAGCGGCTTCCTTGAAGCAGCCGATATTGATGCAGCTCACACCGAGGTTGTAGCGCGCGCGCACAAAGTTCGGGTTAATCTGTAGCGCGCGTTCGTAAGCGTTTATTGCCTCCTCGCTGCGACCCGAGTTTGCGAGTGTGGCGCCGAGGCGGTTCCAGAGGAGGTGTTCGGGGGAGGTGGAGGTGGAGGAGGAGTTTAGGGCGGCTTCGAAGCAGTCGACGGCTTTGTCGTATTCCTCGCCGCCGTAGAAGAGGACACCGAGGCCGACTTGTACGTCGGCGTCCATGGCTTGGCCTTCCGGGACGAGCATAGCGGCTTCGATGAAGAGGCCTGTTACGCGGTCGTGGATGGCTTGTCGGTCGAGGGTGGAGGGTGGTGGGGGGCCTGCATTGTCGATGACAGAGGGATATTTTGTGCGGAGCCAACGCTCGAGGGAAGCGTAGGCTTGTGTGTCGTAGCCTTCGTTAGTGTAGGAGACTGCTAGACCCATTAGGGCCGGGAGATGGTGTTCCTCGAGTCGGAGGGCTGCCTCGTAGGCACGAATGGCAGGAGTTTCTTTCTCGTTCATGGCCTGGCATGCGCCGAGGTCGGACCAGGCGTCGACGTGTTTCTCGTTCTGCTGGACTGCGGCCTCGAAGGCGAGTGCAGCGAGGGAGAGGTTTCCGCCGATTTCGACGAGACGCTTGCCTTCCGCGTAGGGATCCTTGTGTGCCATGTATGGGTTATCGGGTTCGAAGAGATATACTCCCATCTGGGGTAATGTCTTTGTCCTTGAGTTTTCCGGGTCCCAGGGAGTATCCGCATCGATCTCGTTAGCCCAATCCAGTGTCTCCAGGTCAGCACGCTCCTTTGCCTCTTTCTGAATACCATCCCATATGGCCTGGAAATCACCCTGCATCGTTTCTGTGCTGTTAAGCTCGGCCTCGATCGCCTTGTTCGCCGCCTCGTCCAAATCCGCGTGCTGATCTAGTTCCCGGAACTGCTCTTCCCATCCCTTATCATCCAGCTCCATAATGTGCTTCCCCTTCCCGAGAGGATCCTCGTGATGATGCGTCTGTGGCATGTGTGACCGCATTCCCGAATAGATCGGCATACCCCCATTCAAGTTATACCCATTCACCTGTCTGAAATATGAGCCCTGCATCGGCTGCTGCTGCTGCTGCTGCATAGGCGATTGCATGGTAGACTGAAAGTTCTCAAACTCGGCAGCGCTCCATTGTGGGTGTTGGTGCTGGTGCTGGTGGTGGTGATGTTGCTGCGGTGCCTTTCCATTCCGGAATGCTGCTTCCATAAGGGCGTGCTCGTCGTTCATGTGTTGTGGGAACTCCTGGGTCCATTGTGCCTGCGGCCCTGGGGTCATCTGTACACCCGGTTGCATATCTGGAAGGCCATATCGCATATCATCGAAGAGGAAGGGGTCGGCCGCATTTTGGAATTCGTTCAACTGTAGACGAGAATGTAAGCTCGGGTGGAGAAGGCGAGGGGCTAGCGCACCTGCTGCTCTGCAATAGCTGCCATACCTCCATCCACGGCGCTGCGCATGCTTGCTCCAGCTCCCATGCCCGGCCCAGCTCGAAAGCGGTCTCGCTGGAGCGACTTATCGCCATCAACACCCTTGGAGAGCTGCGCCAGTGGGTTCGCTGCTGTCGAGCATTCTGCACCTCCGAGGAACGACATGGTGATTGTAGAGAGTGAGTAGTAATAGAGTCAAAAAAATAGACTGCCCAAATGGTGTTAACGGTGATGTTGGTTCAAAGAAAGTGAGGACAGATTGAAAGGGGCTCGGGCAGTCGTCGGATGGCAAAGGTTGAGAGGTCTTGGCGCTATGAATCGTGGCGGGGATGAGTTTGTTGTTCAAAAATACCAACAGAGCAACCGAGGCACGGCAACGGAGGTAGCACATGATCCGGGTTAGGGTCGCATATCACCATAACAAATTTGCGGAATCCGACGGCCATCAGGGTCGGAGGCCAGTGGGTGATAGCTGCGGGTTTTTTCGTATTAAAAACATTACGCCGCAACTTTTGGAATAAGCAGATGTGCTCACACGGTATCACTCGATCTCCCGATCTCTTGGAATAGAACTCACACTCCTCTAAATACAATATCTTCACATTCCCTCCTCATGCATCCACACCCCCCTCCGCCATATCCACTCCCTCATCCATCCGCGATTGCACTCCTAAAAACGGACTCTCCCCAAAATTCACTTTGCACCGAAACCCAGGACTCGACGTTCCCAGGTGAGGATACAAGAGGCCCGAGACATCCGTGAATGCATCACCTACCGCACCCAATTATTAGCAAACACCCACACCACTCTCTCCTTTCATATACGTACCCAAACCGACCCCATTTCTTGTAAACCACACCGTATTTCTCCTCAAATCCACCGCGCACCCGATCACATCACCAGCCTTCAGGCCCCAATGACCTCTATATGGCGTCCACAGATTGCAATGTCGCTTCATCCCATCACACGCCGAATACGACCATCCAAAGCGATCGTATCCCGGCGGATGATTCGGACGTGCGATTTCGAGGGAGAATCCGATGTCGAAGAGTTCACTTGGAGAATTTCTTAGTTAGCGTGCATAGTATGTATTGACAGGGGGAGGGGGAAGCTAACAGGCTTGCGAGACTGAGGATTTCGACTCTGCCTAGTTAGTACAGTGTCTGAAAAGGGATTTGGGAGCGAACTCGTAGTAGTAGCTTTCGGCATTGATGGGGTCAGGGATGCAGATATCCGCAACGAGAGTTGGGTTTTTATCCCGGGCCTTGGTGTAGTTATCTGCGGTACCCATTAGCTATATTCAACGTTTATACATGCTCATCCAGGATGACATACTAGGTAATTCAGTGGTCAAACTACCTCTGCTCAACCGAAACCCTCCATTCGAGGTCTCAACGACCCAGCAAGCAGGAATCCGTCTTACCAGAGGTGTCACCGGTGTCTCTGCCGCATCTACAAGTATCTGGCATATCTCTGAGTGCCCTCTTCTTGAAGCAATATGCCACGGTGTCCAGAGGTTCTGGTCAGCAGACATGACCGGGATACCGCGTTCAAGCAGCAACCTAACCAATGTTGTGTCCCCAGCCTGGCGGCCCAATGCAGCAGCGTGCTACCTCGAACACTCTTGAGCTCTGGTAGATTCACAGCCAGCGACAAACTCGTCTCCGTTGCCTCCGAAAGCTCTTGCAATTGTGACCCCTGGAGAATATGCCAGTACTGACGGATCGCGGCATTGTTCGCGAGCAGATTAATATACATTCTAACCGCTTCGATATCACCTCTGGCTACCGCAATCGCCAGCATATTCTCTCTCAAGACGTCTGGATCGACTTTTGCGCCGCAACTTAGCAGGTATTGACGATCTCCATGTAACCTTCCTCCGCCGCACAGAGAAAAGCCGTCTCTCCATCGTTGTTTGAAATCTCCATATCAGCGCCGTGCTCGACAAGAAGTTTGTCCATCGCCCTTGCATTGCTCTTGGTCGCCAACATCAAGGTTGTATCGCCATCGTTGTCCCTCGCGTCCGCGGATGCACCAGCCTGCAAAAGTATACAAGAAGCCTCTACATCGTTGTAGTCGCTAGATAGATGGAGTGCTGTGTGACCGTGTCGTGAGACAGCATTGATTAGCGGATCTTTTCAAAGAATGAGCCTGATAACATCCGGATGATTGCCGTACATGACAGCGGCTCCAGCTCTTGCTTGTAATCTCTCAGAGCACTACCAACATATTCATATTCGCTGCCTATTTCTGACGCTGCTAAGAGTATCATCTCGAATACGCCCAGCACTTCTCCGAGTCGGTGCAGGGACTTGGAGCGTTCTTCATTCCGGAGACGAGGCCTCGGATTGCCTGGGCTATTTGCATAGCGTTTATTGCCAGGCCAAAAGCGGCCGCACTGGCGCCGAACGGCTCTGTCATCTCGAAGGTTGGTTAACACATTGGTGTACGGTGGTGTGCTGATAGAGCAGGAAGGTGCTGTAGCTAGAAATAGTTGATCGTTATTTTACGGTAGGCTTAGCATGCGGGGAAGTATCCTTGCATGACAAAAGATATCGCAAGGCTGCAGTTGATTTTCTTTGGAACCAATCAGAATCCTGTGTGGCACCGTGGGGAAAATGCGCTATGGCGGCTGCCGTTCATCATTCCGATCCAGCACTGTAAGCCTACTTGTACAGGCAATGGGGATTCAAAGTAGGTATCAACCAGGTGGTAGGGAACGCCTCCTAGTTCCGCGTCACAGATCTCAAAGATTATAACAGGGAGTCATAGTATGGAAGCCAAAGTGGACAAGGTTGTTAAACTTGTTATGTTTGTCAAATTTGGTGGCATGACAAATGTTCAAAGTTGAGTGCTTATCGGTGTATAGTACATCAAGGTACCTATATGTACCATGGCGTACGCCAATTTGCAAGTTCGAGTGTCAACATTTATCATCATTTGGACAGCTTATCACTCGATCTCAGAGAAATTTTAAATGTTGCTTTTGATGCTTCTTTAGACTTGTTGATTGACTGATCTCTCAAGGCCAGAAGGCCCGTATATATACAGACTTGTCTCCCATATTCACAGCCATATTCGTCTCCATATCTATCTCCGTTTGCTCATCCGTTTGCACTGATATGAGCCGCTCTGTACTGATACGAGCCGCTCTCCTGAGGCATATCTTCATACACCAACTGCATAACAAACGGACCTGAGCTGTGAGGCTCACGATGCAGGTACACATGCAACATTAAACTTGAACTTGCAAATTGGCGTACGTCGATAAGCACTCAACTTTGATCATTTGTCATGCCGGCAAATTTGACAAACATAACAAGCTTAATACATTGTCCACTTTGGCCTACTATAGTCACAGCAGCGCAATCAACAAACAAAAATTGACACATTGAAAGCTCTTTCCCTACTACAACGTGTTCGCCACAAATTCCCCTCAGTAAGACATTCCACTTCCAAACAACGAACATTATTCACGGCACAACAACCGATGCAAATAACACGACCTTTCGATAACTACTGCACAACTCACTGACCCCCACCAACCCCTCTATTCATACTCGTGTAAGTGCAGCTATCTTCAAAGTCACGGTATGAGAGGTACTATGAAATGTTAGCCAAGGTTCAGGGTGGTCCTCCTCCTCAGACTTGCCACAGTGGCAGAAGACTCTGCAACATTCCAACTAGCTGTAGCAAGTTCCCTTACCATGTCGACGTTAGAGAAGTTCTCCACCGAAAAGATGACATGCTTCTTCTACCAGCGTTCGTCGCCTTCATTTCTACCAATGTTGTGTGGTAACACAAGATTCTTTTATATGGTAATGCAGATTTTCGTCTGTGGTCTTGAATATCACTCCATCCTTGGATGTCCTTCCAGAATACAGCAATAGCCTTCCCCACCGCAAAGTGGAATGTGTTTAAATTTGACTAGGTGTGGATCTAAATATTTAGAAGGCCGGGGTCTGCAATTTTTAGGACTCCGACAAGCCAATCCTGGGCCAGTGGCTATTTGAAATTGGTCGAAGGCTTTTTCGACTGATTTAAACATAAGACCATTTTTAACACTCTATATTTCAGAAGTTGGTAAGTCGTATAGCGTCAGTGTATGAGGTTAGATGCGATTGCCTGATCTATAAAGCATCTGATGCCCGAACGTTAACAATGGACAGCTTTTGATCCTTGTTTGACGACATTTAAATTGGAATATTATGAAATTTTGTAATACTATTTTTGAATGCGCTTTGCTGATGGGATTTCTGGCCGCTAGCAGAGAAATATTCTCTACTAGTGCGATTTGTCGTTGCTGGTGCCAAAATATAACCAATATGGACGAGTAGTGAAATGCGAGGCATGTAACCCGGGATTGACCTTAATCAACATAGCGTGCAGATCATTCTTTCGATATCCGGATATAATATTAAATATCACTTCCTCGGGTCGAAGAGGCGGTGCGAAATTTGGTGGTGCTAAGGACGAGCTTGCCTATCTTGCGGTGAGGAACGGGGAGCGGCTCCATGTTGGTGTCGCTCATGTAGTCGGCGAGCCCCTTCATAATAAGAGCTAGGTCACCAAGCAATTTGACTAGCTTTAGAAAGCACGGCCAGTCACTGTACTATACCGAAACATCAAGGCTCGTACGAGATTTCGAGCGAGGCAATTCTTCAATACGAAAGTCCAAATGTGGCTGAAACCGCAATGAAATCTCTTCGGATAGGGCCTCCGCAATGCGTGACGTACGAATCTCGCGCTCAGTACAGTAGTAGCCGCCAGTCAGGTGGTGGTGAATGCAGGCAAGCTTTCCGCAAGGTCAAAGGCAACCCTAACCTCACAGCGGCCTTGCTAATTTGACAGTCCGGAGATTTGCATGGTGTTGTACCGAGCGTCAAGGTTCGTACGAGATAGATATAACCGGTACAGCCTAGCACATATCCTGTTGTCGTCTGTTACAAGCGGAGTATTCAAATCATATCCATATATCCTCACTCGGCTGCTCTGAATCTGCGAAGGCCCACCCGGCAGACCGAAAAGCATATGACAAAGCGGATGTACCAGAGTGAGGAAGGGGACGTGACGGAGGTCTAGAACGTGAATTATTCCACAGGATTCTTAGCTCGTCGATAGCCGATGTTGACAGCAAGTCCCCATAGCTACTGCCCTAAAGTAGTCTATATTGCGTTACGGGTATGCAAATAAAATGGAGTAGATATGCATCTTACGGTAGATTCCCACCACCAACGTAGTAGTAAATGCAAGATGTAACTATTTAGAGAGGTCTAGAGGCAGGCTACTAAACAACTACATGGTACTTATTTAAGCATTTCGGCACAATATGCTAAACACAGCAAGTCTCATCTGAGTATTGGATCCATTCCAGGTTTCCTCATTGCTAGCTTGGACCGTAGCGTGTCGTGGGGCGGGGTTTGCCGGGGCGAACGGTACAGACGAGGCTAAAACCTTCTGCTATATCTCGAGCGGTTAGTGAGAAATAAATTTGCAATGTTGCTTGGTGACATGGTTGAACTGGTGGGAAGGTGAGAGGGTGGGAAGGTAAAAAAGGTGAGAAGGTGAAGTGAAGTGCCTAAATGCCGCAGAAGTGAGCATCGACCTCGAGACGGGACAAGATTAGACTGAGTGGCGTACGGGATGGAATAGTGCTTATTACACACTCGCCACACGGACCGGTGGACAAGGTAGATATTAGCAGACGTTAAAAGTCATGGTCGCGATAAGGAACCGTCCCCGCATATTGTATGTGTGGAGTCGTGAAAAAATGAGCACGTGACAATTAGTGTCATCCGGGCGGCCGACATTGTGGGGCGGGAAAGTTGATGGAGTTCCCAGTGGGTGAAGAATGCAGATTCCAGTCGTTTGTTTCATCGTGAAGGGATGAGGGATGTCAAGTCATTGATCCCAAAATAACTCCCTGGTCTTTGACCGTCGGAAATTGGTTAATCCGCTCCGCAGCTAGAAATTTCTTGCTTTTGTCGAAGTTGATCCGTCCGCTGATTCCGCCCGAATAACCGTTAAGGGGTGGTGGCTTGCTGCGAAGGATCGAATCGATCTAGAACTGGATCCCGAGGTTTACTCGGAGGGATGTCTCAAAACCAAACGAAGAAGAGAATGCAGGGCTTGCAGCTGCGATACGGGTTGAAAGAAGTTTCTCAGTGAAGGTTGTCACTGTTCGGCGATGTCACTGTCATATGGAGCACTGGGGCTTTCGTCGGCGCACAGACCTCAGAACATCCCGGTTCAAATTTAGTGAGGCGGGCACAGCTGTTTGTGCAAAAGCAAATGCTCCGTCGAGCATCGCCGTAGGATATTGTCTTCCCCATTATGATCATCGCCATATGTTTGGGGCTTTCGGACGCAAGAATGTTTAGCCTTGGAAGTGGGTGGCACCGACTGGGTTGAATAGCCGCTACTTCAGCTGGGGAAGCCGTCCATGTTTATCTAGTTCAATTGGCAAACAGAACGTGCCATTCTGTGTCTGTGCTGCAGTGTTGACTTTCATCTATCCATCCACTTACGCGACCTTTCTTCCTCTCCGCTTTCTCCTTCTCTTTCATACCTGCGTCACTCTTGAACAATTCACCGTCTACATTGCATCTCATTCGTTACGAGAATAATAGGTCTTTGTCATTCCCCGCGTCTTCACATCGATCGGCTCGGCGATTCGGCTTTCGCACTTCATCTTTCTCCCTGTTTGGCGGGGATTACATATTACATCACGGAACTACACGGAACTTTCTTTCGCGACCTCCCTCCACACCACCACCACTACCGTCGGCGTCTACCAGACACTTGGAAAATTCGGACGTTGAGCTTCCTTCACTTTCCGACATTCAGGAACAACATACCAACGCACGCATCGGTTGCTGCGGCTCCGGTACAGCATCTACCTCCTGCTGTACCACCACTTGGTGTCAGCGGCTGGAGGATAAGAACCTTGATAATCCCCCCGCTTGCTTCACAAGCTTTCGACAAGGAACGAGATACAACGGACTTGAAAGACGAGTGACGCCAGCTTCCCCGCTATTCGTGTTGTCGCCCAGGACTTTTGGCCGACGGTATCGGACTTAACACCTTTCGCTGTTGTTAGGCGGGGTATTATGCGAATGCTGACCGTTATTGCGGGCGGCAGTTTGTCTTGCTATTTTCAGCTTTGGCTCGTTGCGCTCAACTTAGACTTACTCCTCACGTATTCTGTCGATCGGAATCACCTTTCGGTTCCCCGCACTCGTACCTCACGCAACGCATCATCGGTTCTTTGATTCTGCATATAGCACAACCAGCTCCACCGTAATGACTGGTCTTAATCCACTCCAAAATGCCCAACCACGACAACAGATACCCAATGAGGCGCCTCAGTACTTCTCTCCCTTCTTCGAACAGCCAGCGAAGCCACCTCCAGTATCCATTTGGCAGCCTCCTAGTATGGAACTCCCTCGGCGTTCTAAAGCACCGACAAATCGTCCTCGCTCTCCACCGCAAATACCTACGGCGGGAACTTGGACGCGGAAAAACAGCGAGGAGGAGAAGCCAACGCCTAATGGGCTCTTTCAGCCTAAGCAGAAGAGCTTGGACGAAATGATGTGGCTCGGCGCTGTTACCGGATTTCCCTTACCCGAGCCAGCCCCGCCAAAGGAGCATAGATCTTTAAGGAGCAAGCTTGTCAGAAAGCCGGAACAGATCCCTAGCCAAGCCAGTTCTGCGACAGGCCCCAAGGCAACGGAGGCTCAGCGGAAGAAGGGGGAAGAGGCAAAGGCAAGGGAAAAGAGGTTAGAAGAGTGGGCTACCAAGAAGAAGCCCAACGTTTCCGAGAAGCAGGGGAACCCTTCGGGAATTTCTATACCAATCCCTCAACCAATCGAGTCTCGCTTAAGACCACGCAAAAAGGTGTACACACCACTTCCGCAACCGGAGGAAGCTGCATTGATCAGCAATAGACCTAATGCAATCCATAGGCCACACTTGCCAAGTCATGGTGACGGCAGCTATGTTCCCGAAAAGCCGTTTCTGCCACAGCCAATTGAAACGATAAAGAGGAGTAATCGGTCTCGACAACCGCCAAAGAAGATAAAGTCGCAGGAGGAAGAGACTGTATGGATGGGGCTGCCGCAACCGGTGGAAACGATTAGGAGATCCAATCGAAAGAGTCCGCTGAATAAAATGGTATCAGTTGATGAACATGACCAGGGACAAAATATAGATGGCGATAAGGATTCCGACCAACCCCGCACCGAATCATCTGATAGGCCTCAACAAAAGCAAGACGGCACCGGGTCGAAAGAAAAGAAAGAGATACTTCCCGAGCCCATTGAGACGACGAGAAAATCGAACCGACTTGTGAAGGAGATTCTTCCTGAGCCCATCGAAACCACACGACGGTCTAACCGTCCATCAGCAAACCAAGATGCGGGCCTGACGCAGCCGGTGGGGGAAAGTGGACGCTCGACCCGCACCGCTCCGAAGGGGGTACTCCCCGAACCAATCGAAACGACGAAACGGTCCAATCGCCCAGCCGAAAGGAAAGACGGAGTGCCGGCACCTGTCGTGGTTACTAAGCGATCGAACCGTTCTGCCCCAACTCCAGTTCAGACAGACGAACCGCCAACACCCACAACCTCATTCTTCGGACCGGAAATACAGCCACAGCCTATCGAGACGGTGCGACGATCGCATCGGCCAATATCTGCACGTCCACTTGTTCCTCAGTTTGTGGAAAGTTCAATGCGGTCCTCTCGCATGAGAGTCCCTTACGTACAGATGCATTTGGAACTACCACAGCCTATATCTGTATCGCGATGGACAAGTCGTTCTCCCAATCTACGCAGGGACAGTGCCACGAACCCAACGTCGCCAGGTTTAAACCCATATTCACGGAATGGCGACAGGAATCGACGAAAGGTTCAGAAATTTCAAGCTCCTGCGGCTGATCACGTCTGGCATCTCGAAGAACCAGTGGATTCAGCACCAACAAGTCCTGTTGACAGCCCTGGTGATAGCATTTCCCTTTCAAGATGCCCTAGCTTAAGTTCTTCACCGACATCCTGTTCCACAAGCACGGCTTGGGAGGTTCCCATAAAGTCAACCAAAAAAGGCGGTATCCAGGGGCGTAGAGAATCTCTGGATGAGGGATTTTCAGGCTACGTGCTCACACTGGAGCGTAAATTGAAGGGAAATTTTGTATCAGAAGACAGAGCGAAGGAGGGGGCAGAGTACCCATTCCCTGTAACCGAGGGGATCGTCGCCGAACATGCGACATCTCCAACTCGGGAAGAGCTAGTTCACAGATGCAAGTCCTCCGAAACTATCCGACCGAAGCTTCGCACGATCGAGACGGAACCCGCTATTAAGGCTGCCGAAGAGTCGAGAGAAACGAACGATCCAGACGACTATCCGATCTGCCAATCACCAACGTTTGCAATGTTCAAACGCCCCCAGCTCTTCCCCACTCCTGAACCAGACGAAGATAAGTACGACTACAAGAGACAGCTACATGTCCCGGGGATGTGGAAACCCGAGCTACGGCAAGACCCTAGTACTAGCACAGGATCTCCGGCACCATCACCCTCACTCGTCTCCTCGGTAATACCAAAGCCACTTGCCAACAATGGACCGCCTTCAGCTCCACCCCGCATGTGGGGTCACCACCCAGCTGGGCCTTCACCTGGATACACTGTTGCATCGCTGCCACCTGCAAAGCGCAGGGAAAACACGGCCAAGGAGGTCACGCCGGACTTCATCGACGACGTTTACAGATACCTGGGCCTGCAGTTTGAAAATGTTGCGGCTAAGTTCGACCCAGAATTGGCGATCTACACTGGCGTCAGCATCGTGGTGGTGAAGCGGAACCGCAGGCTGGCGTTGACAAAGTATTGCGAGAAGTGGGTTCAGGAAAACCCTGACATGGAGGCGGGAGACACTCGAAAGGGAGGCTTAAGGTAGCTTTTGTGCAGCGACGAGTTGTTTGTTTACAGTGGGAGTTTTTTATTTTATTTATTATGGGTTTGCATTGAGCGATGTGTGTGTGGGTTTCTTCTTTCAGAGGGGTTTTGGTGTTTTGTTTTTGCTTTCTATTGCGAGCGGCGGGCGGGCTTTGGAGCAACATCTCCACTACCTACTACCACAAATCACAATCTTTGGAGGACCTCTACTACGGTTGGATTTCTATAGGAATATATCGCTTTAAAGCTTACTTGTCTGGAGATTGGGGACAGATTTGTTGCTTGCTTGCGTGTTTCGCCCAGGCGCTTAAGTCTGGTTTTCTCTTGGTTGTTTCTGGCTTGTAGATGCATGATTGGATTGGTATGTTTATATTGCATTTGATTGGAATGTAGATTGCGCGGTGTGCTGTGCAGCGTTGAGTGGGGTTGATTGCGGTGATATGTATGATAGTTGCTTCAGGCTTTTTTTAATATGAGGTATGCCATATCCTCCCGATATCACATTTCCCTCCGCCAAGATACTCTATCAACGGGATGCAAAGATCGACACCCATACCTCACCTGCAGATGATATGGTACTGGGGCACAGGATAACCCGGCGTCATGTACCATCTTTGCACTTGTACCTCAAAAGTGCACATGTGCGTTCCCAGTACCGAGTATTTTCCTCCACTTCGCATGTCACCAGCGCTAGAATTCCGAGTTTTCCCCGCCTTCGTACAGTAGTTGATTGTTTGTTATATTGTGGAGCACGCGACTGTAACTCTACCTAGCGGTGTCTCGACAAAACCGAACCCATTTGAAGGTTCTTGGCCCCATAAATCGGGACCCTGTACCCATTATTTGGGCCCTATTTTTCTCGAAATATCTCCACGTTTGCAGCGATGATACGTGAGTGTTGGGGTTGCAAAGATCAGGGGGTTTTGCACAGAGAACTACCAAAGAGTTTTGGAGCATCTGTGCAAATCGTCTTTGCACAGATGAAGCTTAAAAGCGCAAGACGTCCCCCCCCACTTGCGGGTAAGGTCCCATATTCAGGCTCCAAATCACGATACCCCACCGACCACGCAAAAAACAAATTCTTACAGACTTGAACGCAACTATGGAAGAACAAATCGACTGGGAGATTATGGCAGGCCAAAATGACAGTGGGAAAAATCACGTCGCCGAGCAACACTTAGCAAGAAGCTCACAGAAAGCGGTTAAACAAAGATTGTCGCGCTTGGTGGAGCCGGTAAAATTTCTAATAAATGAGTTTCCTAAGACGTTCACTTCGGAAGTCCAACCGACGCTCGTCTAAACAAACTCCATTTTTTTATGTACCCAGATACAAGGGTATTTGAGGCACAGTTTCACAGGGCAAAAGTGCGCCCGACTTTTTTCCCCCATACAGCAAGAAATGCCAAGATCCTCGTCTTTCACCAATAGCAAATATTTTTCTGAGAAAACCTCATAGTAACATCTTTAATGGCCTATTATCACTCTCTCTTTTAGAATTTCTCTCTATTGTTGTGGTGGAGGTGTAGAATTTCCGCATTTATAGGCCGCACCCGACTTATGATACCATTCAAGTACGTAGCAACAGCCTCATCATTATCACTAAGGCGCGTAATTCAACTGCATTCCAACACTCCAGTAGCATTGCAAGCGTTAAGGGTACGTCCAGCTATACCCAATAAAAAAGCAGCATACGTTCATGTACCTCGTGGCTGACAGGAAATACCCATTCCGTGTCAGCAGCTTGCGCCCTGGGCTCATTCATGCACCCCGGAATATGGAAGTGGATCTGGCTGCCGGGGTTTTTCTAAACCATAACCACTGTCTACTTCGTCAAATCTGCTCGGAACGAGTCATTTATAGGCCCAAAAGAACCGCTGAAACGAGCTCTATCAAATGGTCCTATCCACGCTATGATAGACTGAATACCCGCGAAGTTGAAAATCCGTAAGCTAATATACTGGAAGCATAGTATGGGATAAGGGTAGGCCCGCGAATTGTGGATGAAATTGCTTGAAACTGGAGACCGAAGCTCACCCATATGCTCTAAAGGCCTTCCGAAATGGATGTTAGCATTGGATTAAAACTCGGGGAACGGTCACTTGATATGAACGCGGATTTTCTCCAGTCGAGTTTTTGATGCAAACAGATCAGGCCCAGGTTCGCACCCATTAAATGAAACAGAGCGTGAATACCCGCATCTGATAGAGCTCGTTACTCTCATCCATTTGGGCCTATCGGCGATTGACTCTAAGTCGAATTGAGGAAGCTAGATGGGGTTGTGGTACTAGGATAGGGTTTTTTTAATCATACTGTATTCACTCTATTTAGAGTATGACAGAACTAGGATAGGGTTTGCGGACTAGTGTAGGCCCAGGAAATTTCGCTTAGATAAATGCTAACGTCCATATGCGCGAACGGGAGGGACTCGCGCGCAGGATTTGGTAGGGCGTTGCTGCGTCGCAGATTCGGGTGGGGCGTGGGTCGTACCTTCGTCTGCGGCGAATCCGCGTACCATATGCCCGCCGATCGTGCCTACGTACATCCCAGTTTCGTGATGCAATGAGGGGATCCGATCAAGGGAGGGGATGTAATAGAGATATGATGACCACAGTCAACTATGGCTGGTAGATGGTGTACGTTGATACTCAGAGAGGAGGGTGAGATCTCTGGTGGGGGTTGGGGCGAGAAAAGCGAGAGAAGGAATGAAGAAGCTGGTAGCTATCTGTGCGTGAGCCCAACGGTCTAGGAATGGTAACGACGAGTCTGCCATCTGAGCAAATATAGCTGCCACAGTAACTATAAGGAAGATAGATGAGAAGACAGGTGATGAAGGACCAGAGAGTATTCTAAATTTTGAACCTTAGTCGCTGCAGATAGAGACGGAGGGGGCGAACCGTGTGCTGACCATTGTGCGATAAGGGAGTTTGTAGAGTGTACGGATTGCGGAGGTGGTAAAGTGAATCTAGGAGATGTAAAGATGAAGGAGAGAAAGAATCTGGCTGTGCTTAGTGTTATTCACATGGACGAGTATCTTACTTAAGGTATGCATCTAAACGAAGGTAGGTACCTAGGAGTTTGTAGGCGTGCTGTGGCGATGATATCCGTCAAAGACAGATATGCGGAAAGGAAAGATGAGGACAGAAAAATGGGTGATATATTGAAGGTGAAGTCCAAAGCGACTATCATCATCAACCTAATCTAGAAGCTTCACTATCTTATCCTATCTATTTCACCGGACCTTCCATGATCCGCCATCTTCATCAACCTCATTGAGAGGCGACCAGCTTGCAAGCTCGAGGACGACACTCCGGGACCCCTTCAAGGGCAGCACAGACCAAACTTTAATTCAATTAGACTCGACAAAACCTCACCATAAATATCCCACCCTTCCACCTCCATCCAATTTCTTTCTTCAACTCACTTCACTTCACACCCTTGCTCTTTGCATCTGGTTCACCTCCCTTCTCTTTTGGCATCCAAACTCACTTCTCATTTGCATCTTTCGCTAGTGAACTAAATCGACTTCGGGTTATCTCCACGGCATACTAACTAAGAAACGTTCTGCAGTGCTGCCCCTCAAACGAACCTTCCACGACAGGCCCTCCACTGGTATGCAGAACCTCTACTTCACCCTCACTATACAGCAAACTGACTTATTACAGACACCCAAGCGGAATCTTTGGCAAAACGATTCAGACCAACCCCTTACTTCTCCGGCATACTAATTGGTTGGCGTGCCACGAATGACTTCTTCTACTGCTGGTGCTGACCTATTGCAGACCGAGCTGTTTTCAACATGAACTAAGGGCAATCAGAGCTTCCGCACCGTCGGAGTCCCACAGCCGGCGAAGCCATCCCACTATCTTATGATTTTTGTCTATTTTCATCTAGATCTGACTTCTTGTAGACCTAGTTACGCCAAAATCTCCTGACGTAGATGGAAAATCTAGTATGCTACCCCGGTATTGTGTTTTATGCTCCAGGACTTTATGATTTACTTATTTTATCAGCTTCAGCTACCGAGAAAGGAGCAGTGATCACCGATGTAGATGATGGGAAGTCAATCATCAATGTAGAGGATGGAAGAATATCTGGTATGCCACCACAGTATTGTGTTTTATGCCCATGACTTTATGATTTACTTATTTTATTTGTTGTAGTAGTCGAAGGTCGAGTGCAACGAACATCTCCAGTCCAGCTTAACAAACATTTTGGTATGGTACTCCGACATTGTTTATGACAAACTGCAACATATACTTACCCTATGCTCAAACAGAGATTGCGACGATCCACGAGGTGCTTGACGTATCTTCGAACGAAGCCTTGCAGAACCTATCGACTGCCCAAGGTATGCCATTTTTTGGGCGTCGCTGAAGAGTGCTGGATATCGAATGACATTTAATGTTGATGATTTACAAGGAGTGGTCGTCGGTATCGACTAGTGTTGCACACAAGACGAGCCGGCTCGAAACCTCGTCTCGAGCTAAAGTCTCGAGCACTTTTTTGGATTAGTCTCGAGATGTCTCGAGACCTCGTGAGTGATATATGATGACAATACTTAACCGAAAGGGTACTAGCAGTGTATATCTTGTTTGTTTGTTTGTAATCATATTGCATTCGGCCGCTGGCGGCCATGGCATATCCCGTACATATTTCCTCCCCACTTCTTCCGTAACATAAAGAAACAAAAGCAAAGTCGTGAGTCCTCATCTCCCAAAACAAAAGAAACCGCCAAAAAACAACATCAAACTTTTACACCCCCCCATCACTCGACTCCTCGTGATCTGAGTTCTCCGCCTCCTCCGCCACTCCGCTAATTCTACCGACATCTGTACAAGATAAGAAATCCATCAGAGCCTGCGAACATTTTTCTTCTGCAAAAATGAGAGACATTGGCAATGAAATCTTTGGCTTCTTTAAAACCCTTTCAACGCCCTCATAACCATCCTCCCCCTCTTGCCCATCAACCCAAAGCCTCTTTTGTTCTCGTTTCCATCTTTTGCACCACTTAAAAAGGTGGTCTCTTGTCTGATATTCATGCCCACACCACCAGCATTTCATATCTCTTCTTTTTCCGATCCGCAATAGGTATTTCGCTATCAGTGCATGTCCTGACTTAAGCTGATAAAACCTTGCCGCAATCGTCTTTTTGGCTTCCATCACTGCACTGTTACCTCCCCTCTTCACCAAATCATACCGGTAACTGTGCTTTGACTTCTTCCCCATCTCTTTTATTTCTTTTTTACTTTCTTCCCATTTCATCTCAGTCAACCTTCGACTAACATGGGCGAAAGACACATAATCTAAAAACGGTAGCGGGTTTTGCGTTTCGGTATAACTTCCGCAATGCTTATATGCCGCCTTTGTTGCTTGTTGATCCGCTTCTTCATTGCCTTCTATCCCCTTATGAGCGGGTACCCACCGGTACTCCACCTGGATATTTTTTCTGGCTAATGCATCGGTCCAGTTCATCGTTCGTAGCGCTAGCACCTGTCCTGGTCCTGGCTCGTCCGATTGTATTCGTCTTAAAGTTGCCTGTGAGTCCGTAAAAACAGTAACCCCGGTAACCTCCTTTCTTTCCGCCATCTCATCCGCGATCTTCATCGCTTCCGACATTGCATACATTTCTGCGTCAAACGCCTCTTTCTGTCGGCCTAGGTGTGTCCTCCTCTTATTCCACCTTTCCCCTTCTTTCCATACCACTGCACACCCAACCCACTCATCTTCCTTTCTCGATCCATCAGTCCAAAAAACAAGTCCATCTCTTTCTAACTTCGCCTCTCTCATCGCTTGTTTCTCATCCTGAATTATCACTTTGCCCTTAAGGCATCTTTTTTCCATTGGTAATGTCGTCCTTTCATAACTCCTCCTTTCAAAAGGTTTATCCTCCGGGATTAACTCATCAATCCCCTCCACCCTCTGTAAAACATTCCTCCGTACTTCTAACATTTTCCCTCCGTCTTGAGCATCGGGCATCATCATCTGTCTCAACTTATACCGCCGAACTCGGTTATTAAGAAGAGCCTTTGCCAGTCGTAAACCTGCATCATTCATCAACGCTCCTTGAGGTGTTGTCCTAAAGCATCCGGTTACCCTTCTGCCCTGTTCATTCAACAACCTTTGCACCTCCTGAGCTCGACCTTCTTGTCCATGCCACCACAATTCAGACCCATACAACGCCACTGCCTGAACCGCCGCAACTTGAATTCGTTTGCATCCTTCCGAGCTTAATCCTTTCTTCATCATCAAGGATCTCACCCTATTTTGCGCTTTCCTTGCTTTCGCTAAGGTCTTTTTCGTATGATCATTCAGGGTAAGCATATCATCCAGCCATACCCCCAACCATCTTGTCGCTTCTTTATTATACGGAACCTCATGACTTCCTACCCTTACTCGGGCATTCATCTTCGGTTCCTTATTCTTTCTTCGTCGTGTGAACAACATCGCTTCTGTTTTTTCAATGTCGAACTGACAGGCATTCTTTTTTGCCCAAATTGTTGTTTCCGCAGCGCATCTCTCCAATCGTTGAGTGCATTCACCCACATCCTCACCTTCCACCACCCATGCCACATCATCGACAAAAGATATACCCTCACTTCCACACTCTTCTTCTTTCTTTTCAACTTGGCCGAACAACCCCGAAAGGTATATAACGAAAAGTAC